>Ga0315282_10001905_pt1 | contig 39001 bp, 40 predicted proteins | sample YL17G07_20_MG_FD_203693 | JGI IMG/M metagenome (GOLD analysis project Ga0315282, IMG submission 203693) | Sediment microbial communities from Yellowstone Lake, YNP, Wyoming, USA - YL17G07_20 | ecosystem: Environmental > Aquatic > Freshwater > Lake > Sediment | place: USA: Wyoming | collected... | reverse complement strand
TGCAGGCCTACTACAATTGTCGCCGGAGACACTCAGCTCTGGGCTACTTGAGCCCGGCCGAGTACGAGAAGCAGTTGAGAAAACTCACTTAACTGCGTGTCCACGCTATTGGGGGCAGTCCGCCTGAATGTCCAGGTGACGCTCAAGGATGTCAGTGAACTTCAGACGTACCTAGACGCGGTGCACGATGCGAGCCGGAAGCCGGGACGGGAGCGTGAGTTGGACGAGAAGCTCGACCGGGGCGAGATTACACGGGCGCAGTACAAGGCCGGGGTGAAGGCGCTTGAACGGATGAGAGAGAAGGCCGAGTTCGTCTATGACGGCAGGAAGCTGAACATCGAGTATGTGCCGAACCACTACTACCTGCCGGTCTTGCTGGATGAACAGGGGCGGGCCGACTACATCAAGCATGTGATTCGCACCGAGAGCGAAGTGAGATTCGTGCGCGACCTTGAGAAGTACCTGGCCGTCGGCGGGACCGGCTTCGACGAGTACGACTGGTGGATGTGGTGCCCAGGAGCACCGCTTCGCGTCAGCAAGCTGGATGAGTCGCTGGACGACGTGGGCATACCGTACTACAACCCGGAAGAGAATCGTATCGCCATGTTCCGGCCCGACTTCGTATTCTGGCTGCGGAAGGGCAGGGATTACCACATCGTCTTCGTTGACCCAAAGGGAACCGAGCACGTAGGTGCATATCTGAAGCTGGATGGCTACCGCAGAGTCTTCGAGGAAGCTGGACGCGCCAGGTCCATCCAGCACGACGGCCTGAACGTGCGGGTCTCGGTCGTGTGCTACGCAGCGCAACAAGGCAGGCTCCCAGACGACTACCGCCGCCACTGGGCTGGTAGCCTAGACGAGATGCTGCAGCGAGTACCTCTCGTCGGCGCGCCCTGACCGAGGATGAGATTGCGGGTGGCGATTGCGCGGGCACTGGACCGCTGAGCGGTAACGCCACGGAGAGCCGGCCCCAGGGTTTTATGGCCATTGCCGAGGGGGGTACGCCGCCGGTATAGAGCGCCCCGGGGAATCCCGTCAACCACTACCTGTAGGGTGGGGGGTACAGTACCCCGGGTGGTCCCCTATACCATATATTGTGGTATGCCCCGGATTCGGTATCGCACTGTCCGTGAGACAAAGTCACGGACTTTCCCGATGGCTAATTGACGGAGAATCCCTTAATCCTTGTCCGGGAGCATCCCCCGGACACGATACCGGCTGCGTATCTTCGTCCGAAGTGCCGACCGAGAATCGGGCCGTGTTGCCGAGGATAAGCGCCCAAGCCAGAGGCACTTGTCCTCGCCGCGTCATCCTTCGGCATACTGCACCTCGGCCGCAGCCAGCACCCCGTCCCGAATCCGGTGGTTCAAGTACTTCTCACTGACAAGGTCAACCCGCCGGCCAAGCAGCTGCGCCAGCTCGTCCTCAATGTCAATGATGCGCAGGCCGATGACTTGTCCGGGTTCAAACGCAACCAGTACGTCGACGTCGCTGTCCGGCCGGAAGTCATCCCCGAGCACTGACCCGAACAGCGCCAGCTTGCGGATGTGATGCTTGCGGCAGAACTCGGCAACCCGCTGCCGGTCAACCGTGATTCGTGAACTCACGGACCTAGTCTATTCTCAGTGCCCGCCCGCGTCAAGCGAACACTCCCGCCAATCGCAAAACGTCAATCGGAGCTCGCATCTTCTCCCGCGCTGCTCCGGGCCTGCGCTTGCGTTTGCGGCATCGCCGGAATCCTCGAATCCCTGGTTCCTTCTGCTATAATACCCGCCATGGTCGTCATCGTAGGCCGGCCCAATACCGGCAAGTCCACCCTGTTCAACCGGCTGGTTGGCGGCCGGGTCGCCATCACGCTGAAGGAGCCGGGTATCACTCGTGACCGGCTGGTGCGCGACGTCGAATGGCTCGGCCGACGGTTCAAGGTCGTCGACACCGGCGGCCTTGTACCTGACTCAAAGGAGGAAATGGCGCACGAGGTGGAACGCCAGGTGCAGATCGCCCTGACCGACTCCCGGGTGATTGTCCTTGTTGTGGACGGCGCCGTGGGCTTGATGCCGCTGGACGAAGAGATTGCCAAGCGACTCCGCGACGCCGGCCGCCGGTTCGTCCTGGCCGTGAACAAGCTCGATATCAGGCGTTCATACGACCCGGGTGAGTTCCACAAACTGGGCGCCGAGGTCCTTATCCCGATTTCCGCGGAGGCCGGTACCGGCGTCGACGACCTGCTCGACGCGGTTCTGGCCCGGCTGCCGGTAGAAACAAGACCCCGGTCGCACGCGGCGCTCGGCCTCGCCATCCTCGGCCGGCCCAACGTCGGCAAGTCCTCGCTCATGAACTACCTGCTTGGCAAGAGCCGGTCGATAGTCACGCCCAGTCCGGGAACGACGCGCGACGTCGTCGAGGAAGCGTTTGAGTCCAAGGGAAGGCACTTCCGCCTGCTGGATACCGCGGGTATCCGCAGAAAGCCGAAAGTCAGCGTCCCGGTGGAGTACTACTCGGTGACGCGGGCGATCGACCAGATACATCGCTGCGACGTGGCTTTGGTGATGTTCGACGCCTTTGACGGGCCCACAAACCAGGACAAGCGCATCATCAACCTGGTCGAGGAACGCAGCCGGGGGATGGTCATTGTCGCCAACAAGATGGACCTCGTGCCGCAGGACCTCAGGAAGAAGGTGAGGGACTGGGTACTGAACGAGCTGCAGTTCGTAGGCTACGCACCGATTGTCTTCGCGTCCGTGCTCAAGGGCCAGGGCGTCACTGAAGCGGTGCGCCGGGCCGTCGAAGTATGGGACGCGGGGGGGCGCCAGGTCTCGAATGCCCGCCTCCGTGCCGGCGTACTGAAGCGGCTCGAACAGAGCCCTCCCGGCTTCGGCATGCGGATATTGAGCCTGAGCCAGGTCGGCACCAGGCCGCCGGTGTTTCGTCTGCGGGTCGGCAAACCGGACAAGATGACTCGCACGTTTGAGCGGTTCGTCCTGGCGGAGATACGCCACCACTTCGACTTCCCGGGCTATCCGGTCAGGTTGAAGGTCGGGCGTTAGCCCACATGTCCGGCAGACGAACGCGCTTCGCCCTCATCGGTGCCGCAGCGGCCCTGACGATTGTTGCCGCGTTCTGTCTTTACATGGTGCTGCCGCGGCCACGTCCGCGTAAGGCACCGGGTCTGGTGTATGGTCCGGCCGGCGTCTTGAACGTGCTCATCATCGGCAAGGACGCGCGGGCCGTGGGGCCGGTCGTGAACGAGGGCAGGCAGCGCAATAAGCGCGAGGAGCAGTCCCACTCCGACATAATCATCATATGTCACATCAATTTCTCCATTCCCGCGGTCAACCTCGTCGCCATCCCGCGCGACCTGCTGGTGCAGGTTCCCGGTATCACCCGGGCCGCATCGCCCACCGATTTCACCAACATGGAGAAAATCACCCACACCTACGCCATCGGCGGGGACAGGCTGCTGCGCCGCACCATTGAGAGCCTGCTCGGCATCAGGATAGACCGCTCCATCGCTTTTGACTTCGACACGTTCCGGATGGCCTTTGACCTGCTCCGGCCGTTCGTGGGCGTGTTGCGAGTCGGCGGGGTCAGCCTGACCGAGCGGAGCCAGGCGCTTCAGTTCGCCCGCCGACGCTACGGGCTCAGGTTCGACGACGCGGACCGCTGCCGCAACGCGGTGTCCCTGGTCCGCGGCATCATCGCGCGCACTTGGTGGCTTGCGAACACGCGGCTCGGCGACGTGCTGGTGCGACGCATGCTCGCGATTGTCGGCAGTGATACCGATCTGACGAAGGAAGATGCCGAGGAGATTGCCGGCCTGTTGCGCCAGGCCGGCTTCAACCCGGCCATGGTCAGGACCGCGGTGCTGGTGAGCGAAGGCGCCGAGGTCACGCTCAATCGCTACCACGAGACCCTGTCATGCTACCTGCCGGCGTACCGGGAAATCGAGAAGCAGGTGAACCGGTTCCTGCTCGACAAGAAGGCGGTCCAGGCGCTTGACTTCATGAGCCAGCAGCCGTACCGCGTGCCGGCATACTTCGAATCCAGCTACGTCGTCCCGATGGCAGCCGAGTCCGGTGCTACTGCGCTGCCCTTTGACACGACCGGCATGGACAGCCAGCGTCTGTCGACTTCGATTGGGGACACGATTCCGCATCGTGTCCCCTTTGCGGAAGATTCCCCGCCCGCGGACAGCGGGCGCTAGAACGACCTAGTCGCCGGGCGGGGTCGGACTCAGTTCGGCCACCGCGTTCCGGAAGGCGTCGTGCCCCGCGCCCAGTTTGTCGAGTTGGCCCCCGCCTTCGGCGATATCCGGACGGCCGCCACCGCCACCACCCATTGCGCTGCCGACAACTTTGGCCAGCTTCCCCGCGGGTGCCTGCTTCTGGATATCGGAACTGACAAAGACCACGTAGCGGGCCCGGGCGGCATCGCCGCCGGTCAACAGCCCGACGTACCGTTCTTTCAGGAGCTCGCGCACCCGGTCGGCAACCAGTCGTAGGTCAGCCGCCTCGAACTTGGGGAAGTGGCCGACCACAGCCCGGACTTCCCCGAACTGCTGGGCGTTGGCGGCTAGTTCGTCACCCGCGACCCGGGCGAGTTGCGTCGACAGCGCCTGTACCCGGCTCTCCAGCCGCTTCAGCTCCTCGGTCATGGTCTCCGCCCTCTTGACCAGAGCGTCCTCACCGGTGCCGAGTCTCTCACCCAGCAGTTCCAGGGTAGTCCGTTCTTTCACCACCTGCTCAAGCGCCGCTTTGCCGACCAGCGCCTCTACCCGGCGGATGCCCGCGGCAACTCCAGTCTCGGAAATCACCCGGAACAGGCCGATTTGGCCCGTGCTCCTCAGATGAGTCCCGCCGCACAGTTCCATCGAGAAGTCGCCGACCTTCACGACCGTGACCTTGTCGCCGTACTGCTCCCCGAAGAATGCGAGCGCGCCCATCGCCTTCGCCTCCTCCAGCGGCGTGTCACGCAGCGCTTCCACCGGCTGGTCGTCAACTATCTGCTCGTACACCAGCCGTTCGACCGCATGAATCTGCTCGGGCCGCATCGGCTCGAAGGCGGTGAAATCAAAGCGCAGCCGGCCCGGCTCGACCAGGGACCCTTCCTGCTTGACGTAGTCGCCCAGGGTCTTGCGCAGGGCCGCGTGCAAGAGGTGCGTGGCGGTGTGCGCCCGTTCAATCTCGCGCCGCCGCTCGACGTCGACCGTCGCTTTGACCCGGCCCTCGGCAATCTTGCCCTTGAGGAGCCTGGCCTTGGATATGCCGACCTGGTGCTCGTCGTAGTAGGTGTCCACGACTTCGAGCTCGAACCCCTGGCCGACGATCCGTCCCGTATCGCCGACCTGACCGCCCCGCTCGGCGTAGAACGGGGACTCATTCACCGTCACCTCGTAGGTGCCGTCCGGGAGTTGGTTGAACGCGGTCAACTTGGTGTCGGCCTCGGTCGTCTCGTGACCGACGAACCTGCTACCTGCCCCGACCCAGCCGCTGACTTTCAGGCCCACGCTGAGCCGCGACCGCTCGCGCTGCTCCTGCATCGCCTTTTCAAACCCCTCGGTATCGAGCTTCACGCCGGCCTCCTCGGCCAGCTCTTTGACCAGCTCGACGTGGAACCCGAACGTATCGTGCAGTTTGAACAACTCTTCACCCGGCACCAGCCCGTCGCGCCGGTACTTGTCGAGCACACTCTGCCACCGCTCCAGACCTGCATCGAGCGTGTGCAGAAAGCGTTCCTCCTCGGCCTTGATAATCAGCGCCGCCTGTTCGCGTTTGCCGCCCAGTTCAGGGTACCACTGCCTCATCAGCTCGACCACTTCGCCCGAGACCCGGAAGAGGAACGGCTCGGTCACGTTCTGCCGGTGAGCGAAGAGCAAAGCCCGGCGCAGAATGCCGCGCAGCACGTAGCCGCGTGCCTCGTTGGATGGAATCGCGCCGTCGGCGATGGCAAAGGTCAATGCCCGGGCATGGTCAGCGGCGACGTGGAGCATCTGCCGGCTCTCGCCGTCCGGCTCGACATCGAGAATCGCCGCCGTGGCCTTCACTATCGGCGCGAACAGGTCGGTATCGAAGATGGTCTTCTTGCCCTGCGATACCATCGCCAGCCGCTCCATGCCCATGCCGGTGTCGATGCCCCGGTTCTTCAAGGGCTCGCGCGTGCCGTCCGGCAACTGGTTGTACTGCGGGAAGACGATGTTGTACACCTCTGAGAACCGGTCGCAGTCGCAGCCCGGGCCGCAGGCCTTCCTGCCGCAGCCGAGTTCCGGCCCGAGGTCTGCGTAGATTTCCGAGCACGGCCCGCATGCCCCGCCTCCGCCCACCGGGCCCCAGAAATTGTCCTCAAGACCGAGCCGGTAAATCCGGGATTCGGGCAGCCCGACCCTCATCTTCCAGACATTGAACGCCTCTTCGTCGTCCTCGAAGACCGAGACCGAGAGGCGGTCCGACTCGAGCTTGACGACCTGAGTCAGGTACTCCCAGGCCCACGGAATCGCCTCGTACTTGAAGTAGTCGCCGAACGAGAAGTTGCCGAGCATCTCGAAGAACGTGCCGTGCCGCGGGGTCCTGCCCACGCGGTCCAGGTCCGACGCCCGGAGACACTTCTGAATCGAGCAGGCGCGGCGGTAAGGCAGCTCGGCCGCACCGGCCCAGAGCGGCTTGAACTGGACCATGCCCGCGCTGGTGAAGAGCATCGTCGGGTCGTCGCGGGGAATCAGGGACATGCTCGGCACGATCTTGTGGTCGCGCTCGGCGTAGAACTCGAGGAACGTCCGGCGCAGCTCGCGGTGGTTCATGGCAGCTGCATTCTAAGCGCGATTGGCCGGGATGCAACTCCGGCCCGCCGCGTCGCAAGGCTAGCGGCAGACCGTGACGCTTCCGCTCACGCCTCCGCAGCGCCAGACGTAGACGCCCGCCGGCACCGGCTCGCCTCGGTCGTCGCGGCAATTCCAGACGACCTCTGGCCCTGCGGCAGGCAGGCAACGCACGACCCGGCCCGCCGCGTCGGTCAGCTCGACCGAACCCGGGTTCACCGACGGCAGGACCAGGCGCACGAATCCGGTTGCCGGATTGGGCGCGGCCGCGCGCTCGTGCAGCGCCGGCGCGTCCGGCGCTTCGTCGCATCCGGCATCGGTCGAGCCGTACACCTCGAGGATGCGGTTCGACGTGCCGCTGACGATGCAGATTTCGTTCTTGCCGTCGCCGTCCACGTCGGCCATGCCCATTGACGGGTATCCGCTCTTCTGCGGGCTGGCGAATTCCTGGGCGTGGGACAGACAGTCGTACACGAAGAACTTGCCGACATAGCCCGAGGAGTAGCTGTAGCAGAGCAGAACCAGTTCGGCTTCGGGGTCGCCGTCGGTGTTGCCGACGTACGGAAACCCCATGTAGGTGTAGCCGCCGCTCGGAATGGTCCAGATGAGCCCGTGCGTCACCCCGCTGTAGACCTTCAAGGACGTGCTGTCGGTGACGAAGATGTCGGGAATCGAATCGCCGTTCACGTCGTACTGCGCGGTTCCGTTCCCGGTGTAGACGTAGGCCATCGAGTAGACAAGACCGGTCGCCGACCATTCGACGACGTAGGCCGCCTGTGCCGCTGCCAGCAGCAGCGCCACCCCGGCCAGAACGTATCCAGTTCTCATAACTGCTCCTCCATCGGTTCAGTCACCTCCTGCGTTGCAGTGCGAGGTCGCTCCCGGCTACTCTTCATCCGGGTTTTCTCTCATCGCCTGCTCGATTGTATCCGGCGAGAAGCCGCGGCGGGCAAGAAAGGCGTAGAGCCGGCGCCTGAGCACGGCCGGTTCGAGCCGCGGGTTCCGGTTCACGTACCTCGCCGCGACCTCGCGCGCGGCTTTGGTCTCGTCCGGCGCCGACGCCAGCGCCGCTTCGATGTGCTCCCGGGCCACGCCGCGCTTCAGCAGTTCTCCCCGCACCCGCCACTTGCCCTTGTGCCCGATGCTCACCCGGTCTTCGGCGAACTGCCGGGCGAAGCCCGCGTCGTCCACGAGCTTTAGCTCGGCCAGCCGGTCCAGCGTGCCGGCCACGATATCGGGAGAGAACCTCTTGCGCTCAAGGCGCTGGCGCAGCTCGGCCGTGGTCCGCGCCTTGTAGGAGAGGAGCAGGAAGGCGTAGTTGCGCGCCTCGGTCCGCTGCTCTTCGAGCGCGATGCGGTCAAGCTCGGCGCGGTCGGCTTCCATGCCTTCACAGAGTCCGAGCGCCTTTACCGTTTCCCGGGATAGACCGAAGACGAAGCTGCCGTCGAGGAAGACCGAGATGCGCCGCTTATTTCTTTTTTGCGGCTGGAGTGCGGTTATCCTCATCAGCAGGAGTCGGGGCGGTCCGGACCGGGCGGGGTATGTGCAGCTTCTCGTAGAGCTGGGCTTCGGCCTTGGCCGCGACCGGCGGGTTCTCCCGGAGGAAGTCGACGGCCGCGTCCCGGCCCTGGCCGATGCGCATGTCGCCGAGAGCGTACCAGGTCCCGGACTTGGCAAAGACGCCCTGTTCCGCGCCGATGTCGACCAGCTCGCCGAGCCGTGAGATGCCCCGGCCGTAGATGAGGTCAAACTCGGCCTCGCGGAACGGGGGCGCGACCTTGTTCTTCACGACCTTCACGCGAGTCCGGCTGCCGACGACCTCCTCACCTTTCTTAATCGCGGCTATGCGCCGGATGTCGAATCGCATCGTGGCGTAGAATTTCAATGCAAGGCCGCCGGTCGTGGTTTCGGGGTTGCCGAACATTACGCCAATCTTCTGGCGTATCTGGTTCGTGAAAATCCCGCACGTCCGGGTCTTGGATGCGACTCCCGAGAGCTTGCGCATCGCCTGGGACATGAGCCGCGCCTGAACGCCGACGAATGCGTCGCCCATCTCGCCTTCGATTTCGGCGCGGGGCACGAGCGCCGCCACCGAGTCGATGACGAACAGGTCGATTCCGCCCGAGCGGGTCAGAATCTCGGCGATCTCAAGGGCCTGCTCGCCCGAGTCCGGCTGGGACACGAGCAGGGTGTCGAGGTCCACGCCCAGTGCTTTCGCGTACTTCGAATCCAGCGCGTTCTCCGCGTCGATGAAGGCCGCAGTGCCGCCCAGCTTCTGGCACTCGGCGATGATGTGGAGTACCAGGGTCGTCTTACCCGACGCTTCGGGTCCGAATACCTCGACGAACCGCCCGCGCGGCACGCCGCCGATACCGAGCACGGCGTCCAGTCCGATGGAGCCGGTGGGAATCGCCTCGAGCGCGACCACGGCGTGTCCTTCGCCGAGCCGCATCACCGAACCTTTGCCATACTGCTTCTCAATCTGGCCGAGCGCATTGCCTAGCGCCTTGGCCTTTTCATCGTCTCTGGGCATGCCGCCTCCTTGGTTTGAGAATCGTGCGAGAGTATAGGTTTGACCCGCGTCAAGTCAAGCTGCCGGCTCGGGGCGAGTCGTTTCCTGACCAGGAACCAGAGGGCCCTTCTGCGCTTCCAGGCATAGCCGGCCAGGTCAGCCAGCCTGAGATTCCTGAAGTAGAACCTGACGAGGGCTGACCGCTGCGCCTTCGCCAACTTTCCCCACGGCAGTCCGGCAACCTCCAACACCTTTCCGCCGTACTTGTCATACTCTGACCAGTCGTCGGTGAGCAGCCGATAGCCGCACTCGCCCCGCGACGCCATCTCATAGATTTCGGTCCCGGGGTAGGGCACCATCAGCCCCACGGCCACGGCATCGGCGTTCAACTCCACCATCAGGTCAATCGTCTTCCTTACCGTCTCTCCGGTTTCGCCCGGGTGCCCCAGAATGAAGAAGGTCCCCAGTTGAATGCCGGCCTGCTTGACTACCCTGACCGCCTTCCGGACCTGCTCGACCGTGATGTTCTTGTGGATCTTCCTGAGTATCTCGTCGTCGCCTGACTCCACGCCCATCCACATCCGGTAGCAGCCTGCCCGTTTGGCAAGCTCGACAAGCTCGGGTTTCACGAACGCCGCATGGATCATGCCGCTCCACCGCGCGCGCCCGGGGATGCCGATGTCAATCATCCTATGGAGCAGTTCGCGTGTGTCCTCGTTGTCAATGAGCATGACGTCATCCTCGAAGTCAAACGTGTGCGCGCCATACTCGGCGATGGCCGATTCCATCTCGCGGCAGACGCTGTCCGCTGACCGTCGCCTGACCTTCTGGCCGAGGACGCGCATGCAGAAGGAGCAGCCAAACGGACATCCCCGTCCTGATACCAGGACGTACTCTGCCTCCCTGGTTGCGAGCGCGTGCGGGTCGTCGCTGTAGTAGTCGTGGAACGCAGGGATTGGCAGCGCGTTCAACTCGGCCGAAGTCATGGGCGCCCGGGGGCCATTGGCGCGCACGCCGTTGCTGCGGAACACGAGACCCGGTACACCGACCGGCTCAGTCGCCCTGTCTGCGCCGAGGTACTGAAGCAATTCAAGAAACGTCCGCTCTCCTTCGCCGGAGACGCCATAGTCAAACCCGGGGAACTCCTCAAGCGTTCTCTCCGGCAGAGCCGTGACATGGCATCCGCCGACGACCGTCACGACCTTGGAGCGCTTCTTGAGCGACGCGGCCAGACTCCCTGCCTGCTTGATTTCGTGCGTCATCGCGGTGAAGCCAACCACGTCCGGCTCGTATTCGAGCACCCGCTCCAGCAGTTCCTCCCCGGACCAGGAATGGAAATAGGCATCGAAGATGCGGCAGCCGAATCCTTTCTGCTCGATGCAGGCAGCGATGTAGGTCAGCCCCAGAACCGGCCGCTTGTACCAGTCCGCGTAGGTCACCGGCGGCTTGACGAGCGCGATTCTCATTCGGGCGCGCCGGCTGCCTTCTCCAAGTCGTAGAGCCTGAAGCGCGCCGCCTTGAACCGGGCAGCGAGCGCTTTGTCGGAAAGCTTCAGCACCTCTTCCAGCACGCGGCAAGCTTCCTCGGCGCGTCTGAAGTTGGCCGCGAGCACATCATCGAGGTTCCGGCGTTTCGTCCGGTCGAACCGGTCGCCGCGTCCGAGGTCAGCTTCGCTCTGCCGGCTGGCGACGACGCGCCTCCGGAGCGCGCGCGTCTCCATGCCGATTCGGGTCCTGAGGCCTCTGACTCCGGCCAGCAGCCGTGGCTTCTCCAGCCCGAGCCGGACAATGTCCTCGACGACCCGCAGACCTTCGCTCAGACGGTTGAGATTGGCGTCGATGATGCGGGCTGTGCGGCCGTCCACGGTGCGTGAGCTTAGTTCGGCGCCGATGGCAAGTCAAGCCCGCAAAACGCAAAGGCCCGGCCGCTTGGCCGGGCCTCGGTCGAAGGGCCGACCTACTTTCTGCTTCTCTTCGCTGACCGCTTTGCTGTCTTCTTCGGAGCTTTCTTCGCCTTCATCGGCACTCCGCAACACATGAGCATATCCGTCTCGCAACCGCACTCATCGCACACTGTGACGGCCAGCCCGCATTCTCCGCAAACCAGCTTGTCGCCTTTCTTCAAAGTTCAACTCCTTATTGGCGCTATCTTCACTTTGACTCCTGCGCCACCGTGCCCGGTTCCCTCAGGGCACAAACGCCCAGACGTCGAGCCCGACCGTGAAGCTGGGCAGCGACCCGCCCTCGGACAGGAATGCCAGCGGCATTCCGGCCTTGGGCCGGATGGTCAACATCGAAATCGGCTTGACCATAAGAAGCAGGGTCGCGGAATGCTGGCTCGCCTGGCTGCTCTCCACCGCGGTCCCATTGACCTGCTTCTTGTCGAGCATGAAGCCTGAGAGCGCAAGCTCGGGCGTGAGAGTGCCGCTAATCGAATAGTCCCCGCACAGCACGTACTCGACCATGTTGCCGACCTTGGTCGTATCGTCGGTCTTGCCGTTGAGCCAGTAGCCGAGCCGCGCGTGGCCGAGGAACGGCCCCAGCTTCTGGGTGTTGGCCGAGACCGCCAGCGCGACGTCGGTAGTCCGGTCACCGAGCGCGGGCTTCGCGTCTGCGGACGCGGTCGGCAGATTGGCTCCGAGCAGCAGCGCTGCTCGCACCGGCAGCAGCGAACTCTGCAGCACACCCCAGCGCGCGTACACCATCGCATCGCCCATGCCGCTCGACTTGTCGGAGCCCTGCTCCTTCATCGCCAGCGGGGCGACCAGGTCGATGTCCAGCCTGCCCGGCAAACCCAGGGCAAGCGTCACGTCGCACGACGTGGTTGTGGTCGGCTCGAAACCAGTGGGCGTCACGTAATCGCCCGCGGTCCAGTCGTAGTCGTTGCGGTCCGACTGTAGCCGAAACTCAGCCAGCCGAACACTTGGAAGGGCTCGTTCATCCCGGACGACCGGCCGAGAAGTGGCGACGCGGCTGATGCGCTCGCCATCACGACCACGGCCGCCACAACCATGCTCAGTCTTTTCAGGCATACTCTCCTTTGCAAGAACACGGATGCTGCCTGGGGGGACTCCATTGCCAGCGTAGCCAAAACCCGCGCGCAATCAAGCGCGAACGACCGGCTTGACCTTTGTCCCGCGGTACACCATACTCTGGCCGGCAATGAAGACCGCGCCACGCACGCGCAAGATTGAAGAACTGAGTTGGCTGGAGTTCAGACGCCTTGTGCCGAAGAAGACCGACGCCGTGCTCGTGCCGGTCGGCACTATCGAAGCCCACGGCGTGACCGGACTCGGCACCGACAACCAAATCCCGCTCTCCATCGCCGGGCGCATCGCCGACAAGGTCAACTCGCTCGTCGCTCCGACCATCCACTACGGCGTCACCAAGTCGCTGCTGCCCTACCCCGGTTCCTTGACCGTCACGCCCGAGACCCTTGAGCGCTATGTCTTCGAGGTCTGCGCCGGCCTTGCCGATGCCGGGTTCAGACGCATCGTCTTCCTGAACGGCCACGGCGGCAACACCGAGGTCCTGAAGAACGTCTCGACCCGACTTTACCGGGACAAGAAAGCCTTCTCGATGGTCATTGACTGGTGGTCGCTGTGCGCCGACGAGATCAGACAGGTATACGGCCATGTCGGCGGCCACGCCGGAACCGACGAGACTGCGCTGGTCATGGCTGAGCATCCCGAGCAGGTGTGGAGGGCGGACTATCGGAAGGGCATGGCCTTCCTGAGTAGACCGGGCCTGGCGGCCACACCCTTCCCCGGCTCCATCATCCTGTACGAGAAAGACCAGGGCTATCCCGACTTCGACCCGGCCAAAGCTGAGAGGCTGTTGACCCTGGTCTCTGAGAAGGTCGCTCAGACCATCCTCGATGTCTTCGGACGCTGGCAAGCCATCAGGTAAGGAGTCGTTGGACCGCCTCCAGCCGGGACACGGCGGCAGGTTTCTGCCCTTCAGCCTTCGACACTCGCGCTGCTTACTCGCACCGAACCCATACCAGTCTTGACACTCAACTGCCCGAATCTATAATAACCCAATGACTGACGAAGAGTTCTTCGAGTCACTCATGGCCGAGTGCATCAAGAGGAACGCTTCCGACCTCCATTTGACTGTCGGCCGGCCGCCCACGCTCCGCATCGACGGCTATCTCCATCCGGTGGAAGGATGCCCGGTCCTCACCCCGGAGATGACCGAGAGCTTCAAGAACATATCGACCAAGGACTTGCGGCACCTTCGGGCGCAGATCGACAATGGCGGCGGCGGCGACTTCGCCTTGAGCTTCAAGAACATGGCCCGATTCCGAGTCGCGGTGTACAAGCAGAAAGGCTGTTTCGGCATGGCGCTGCGGCTTATCCCCCGGCGCATTCTGAGTTTCGACGAGCTCTTTGTGTCGTCTCACTTCGCGCCCCGGATGAAGAGCCTGCTCGACCGGCCGCACGGCCTGATTCTGGTCACCGGCCCCACCGGGCAGGGAAAGACCACGACCCAGGCGACCTTCGTGGATTATATTCTGGAGAGCCCCCGCCACGTGCTGACCATCGAAGACCCGATTGAGTTCGTGCACGACCACAAGAACGGCCTCATCACGCAGCGCGAGGTGGGCATAGACGTGTCCAGCTTCCGCGAGGCGATCATGAAAGGTCTCCGTTCGAACCCGAACGTCATCCTTGTCGCCGAGATACGTGACCTTGCTACATCGGAAGCGACCATCTGGGCGGCTGAGTCGGGTCACTTGGTAATCGGGACCCTCCACACGACGAACGCGCCGGAGACGATTACCCGGTTCATCGACATTTTCCCGCCGGAGATTCGCGACCAGATTCGCATCCAGTTCTCCATCTCCCTTCTGGCCGTTATCGCCCAACGACTGCTCCCCAGAGCAGGCGGCAAAGGTCGGGTGGGCTGTTACGAGATAATGATCGCCACCCCGGCGATTCGTAACCTCATCCGGGAGCGCAAGGTAGAACACTTGCCCTCTGCCATTCAGACCGGGACAGCGGAAGGCAGCATCTCTTTTGACGCCTATCTCGCTGAGCTATATCGCGCCGGCAAAGTGACTTACGAGACGGCCATCGCCTCAGCATTCGACCCCAAGGGCTTCCGGGAATTGGTCGAGTTCGGGAGCCGCCAGACCCGGCAGCATTAGTCCGTCACACCCCTGACAACTGTTTGTTAGCGTAGGACAACGACTTAGCCTTGCTCGTCTGAGCCTGCCTCGTTGAGTCGCACCTTCCCGGTCGGCCTTCGCGTTCCGGTCGCGCTTCGTAACTGACGCCAATTCAATGGCCAAGCCGCGCTGAGTCCCTTGCCCCGGTGGGCACGGACGGTGCACCTCTCGTGGCATATCACCGAGAATGCACGTCCCTTGCCCATGCGACCAAAGCCCCTGTGGAATCGCGGCTCGCGACCATAGGCCTTAACTGGCATTGAGGGGCGCGTGCTCCTCAGCACGCTGCATGAAGGCAGGGGGTGGATGAACCCTCAGGCTGGCTCCCCCGGCGACCTGAGGGTTCCTTCGTTCATCGTTCATCGTTTCCTGACGGAAAGGGAGCCGCGGTACTAAGGTAGTTCGCGTCTCGAGCGGCAGAGGGCGAGCACGGTCCGGTCGGGAAGCGGCTCCCAGTCAACACCGGAGAATGAGTACAACGGCTGGCTGGTGACGAACCGCACCAGTTCGCCCCGGCCCAGCCACAATCCGCGCTCCGAGCGAGGGAATCCCTTCGGGAGTCCGGAATCCGGGCCGGGGATTCCGGGGCAGCCCCGGATTGCGGGCGTCGGACGCCCGCGCTCGGAACCCTGCCCCGTCGGCTTCTCGGCCTCGTACCAGGAAACCGCGACCAGCGCCTCGCTGCTGATGAGGCAGAAAGAGAGCGTCTGCTCGCCGGTCAGCGGTACGAGTGCCGCGGTGACCGTCTCGACCGGCGACTCGGGGTCGAGCAGGCCCAGCACGTAGAGGAAGTAACGTTCGCTGCCGCTTGTCGAGTCGGGAAGCCGTCCTCCGATGTCAAGCTGCTGCGGCCTCAGTATCTCGCCGTGGTGGTAGAACCCCCACGTCTTTCCCGTTTCGCGCCGTACGAACGGCTGCAGTTCGCGCATCGACACCTTCGCTTTGTTGTCGGGACATATCAGCGCCATGTCGGTTCGGAGTTCGGCCAGCTTCCTGAAGTCCGGGTCCTTGCCGCACGGGTGCGACGACTTGATGGACTCAAGCCGGTTGCCGTAGCAGTACGCCACGCCCCACCCGCCGGTTTCGCCTTCCGGTTTCACGCGCGCGACCGCGGCGTCAAGCATCTGGTCCAACTGAAACCGCCCGGCCGCGGCGATGAGCAGGCCCATTCAGATTCCCACGACGATGCCCGCGCGCTGCGGGCTCATCGTGAAACGTATCTCGCGGTCAAAACCGTACATCTGGGCGGAAACGTAAGCGTCGGCCATGGAAAAAGCGACGACCGCGCCGGTCCACCACAGAAACACCGTGCGGCGGTCGCGGTGACGGACGTACGCAGCGTCGTCACCGGCCGACAGAGCGTCCAGGGCATAGACGTGCTCGCGCACCGTCAGGCATCCGAGGGTCACCTCGGACGGCGCAATCAGCGCCGTCTTCCACGCACAACCGGTGTAGACCTGACCGCCGCCCGGCAGAAGCAGGGACAGCAGCACCGCCTTGCCCGGCGACTTCAGCGCTGCTGCCTGCGGCGTGCCGGTCCGGACGGGCGCAGCCGGCGGTTTCGCGCGAGCGCTTTCCGGCTGCGGCATCGGCTGGGCCAGTGCCCAGGCCACTGTCGCCGAACCAAGCAGAAAGCTGCGGAGGTTCACCGATTCCTTACCAGTATCTCTACCAGGCGACCGTCAATACCGCCCGGCGTGGATACGTCTCCGGCTGGCCTTGTGTCGGCCGAACCCACGACGCGCACCCGCGAGGGCAAGACGCCCCAGGAAATCAACGCGCGCGCCACCGCGCCGGCACAGGCAGCGCCGTACTCCCAGTTGCTCGGGTACTTGTCCTTGAGCTTCGCCGGCACCGGCCCGCTGCCGGTGTGGCCGATGACCTCGACGGAACCGGCAAGGCCCTGCAGGGTCGGCACGTAGGAGCGCAGCGACGCCTCGGCCGACGGGGTGAGTTGAAGGTTATGCCCGCCGCCGAACAACTCGTCGAACGTGAGGTTCGCGTTGAACGCCGTGTCCCAGCTCGCCTCCAGCGCCTTGAGACTGTCGGAGAGCTGCTGGACCTGCCCGGTCCACATCGCGATTTCGTTCTGCTGGCGGGCAATCCGGTTGACCCGGGGCAGGTACGCGAAGTTGTAAAACAAGAGGAAGACGACCGCGAGCGCAAGAAACAGGACCCAGGCCAGACCGGAGAGAAAGGCTTTCATCAGACCCAGGCGTCAAGACGACGCTGGAGCCTTTCGAGCTTGCCCTGGAATTCGGCGCGGCGCCGGCGTTCGTTCTCGACGACTTCCGGCTTGGCCCGGGCTGCGAATCCCGGCTGGTTGAACTTGGCGTCGATGCCTGCAATCAGCCTCGTGAGATTGGCGGCTTCCGCCTTGATTCGGCCGACTTCCTTCTCCACGTCAACGACGCCGGCCAGCGGTACGTAGACTTCAAGACCGGGCAACATGGCGGTTGAAGACTGCGGCGGCCGCTTCGCCTCGAACCTGAAGCCGGACACCTTTGCCAGGTCCCTGGCCAGGTCTTCATTCTGCCTCAGGAACCCGGCCGTTTCTCCGTCAGCAGTATTGACGATGCAGTCCACGACCGCCTTTGCCGGCACTTCCATCTCGGCGCGGATGTTGCGCACCGCGGCGATAAGCGCCCGCAGCGTCTCCACGCGCCCGATGTCCGCCTCTTCGAGCGCCAGCGGCTCAGGCCACCGGGACTCGAGTATCGAACCTTCCGAGAACCCGAGCCGGTGCCACAGTTCCTCGGTGATGAACGGCATGACCGGGTGGAGCAACTGAAGCGTGCCGCGGAACACGTCGCAAAGCGTCCGCCCGACCGCGGCATCCCCGTTCCTCAGCCTGCCCTTGGCGAACTCCAGATACCAGTCGCACAGGTCGTGCCAGAAGAAATCGTACAGGGCGGCCGCGACCGTGGAGAACGTATAGCGTTCGAGCCCCTCATTCACCTTCTCGAGGGTCGCATTGAACCTCTGCCGTATCCAATTGTCCGTGGCCTGAGCCTGCGCTTCAGCTTGCGCCTGCTGCCCGCAGACGTCGCCCGCTACCAGCCGGCACGCGTTCCATATCTTGTTGCAGAAGTTCCGGCCGAGCTCGAACCGCTCGTTCCACAGCCGGTAGCTCTGGGACTGGCTTTCGAGGTAGCAGATGGTGAACCGGGCCGCGTCCGTACCGTACTGGTCGAATATCTCCAGCGGGTCGACCCCGATTCCCTTGGACCGGCTCATGCGCGCCCCGGTCTTGTCCAGCACGGTCGAATGGATGTACACGTCGTCGAAGGGAACCTTGCCGGTGAACTCAAGGGCCGAGAATATCATCCGCGCTTCCCAGCGGAAGATGATGTCCGGGTCAGTGGTCAGGAAGTCGGTCGGGAAGAACTTGCGATAGTCCGGCGTATCCTCGGGCCAGCCCATGGTCGAGAACGGCCAGAGCGCCGAAGAGAACCACGTGTCGAGCACGTCCTCATCCTGCCTCAGGTTCTTCGAATGGCACTTCGGACACTCGGTCGGGTCCTGGCGGCTGACGATGAGCTCGCCGCAGTCGCAGTACCAGACCGGAATCCGATGGCCCCACCAGAGCTGGCGCGAGATGCACCAGTCGCGGATGTTCTTCATCCAGTCGAGGTACACCTTGTTCCATCTTTCGGGATGGAACGTCACCTTGCCCTCGGCGACCGCGCGCACCGCCGGCTCAGCCAGCGGCTTCATCCTGACCCACCACTGCATCGAGGCCAGCGGTTCGATGACGGTCTCGCACCGGTCGCACGTGCCGACCGAGTGCGTGTAGCTCTCAATCTTTTCGATGAGGCCGAGCGCTTCGAGGTCGCTGACCACGGCCTTGCGGCATTCCTCGCGCGTCATCCCGCGATACTTCGGCGGCACGAGGTCGGTCATCCGCGCATCGTCGCCGATGACCTTGATGCGCTCAAGCCGGTGCCGCTCGCCGATGTCGAAGTCAACCGGGTCATGGGCCGGCGTCACCTTCACCGCGCCGGTCCCGAATTCCTTCTCGACCGCGGGGTCGGCAATCACCGGTATCAGCCGGTCGGTCAAAGGCAGCTTCAGCCTCCTGCCCACAACGCTCTTGAACCGTTCATCTTCAGGATTCACCGCCACCGCAGTATCCCCGAGCATCGTTTCCGGCCGCGTCGTCGCCACCACGACACAGGGACATGACCGATTTCCGTCCGGGGAAATCGGGTCGTGTCCCGTACTCTCTTCGAGCGGGTAACGTATGTACCACAGGGACGACGTTTCTTCCCTGAACTTCACCTCCAGGTCCGAAACCGCGGTGCCGCAGCGCGGGCACCAGTTCACGATGCGCAGCCCTCGGTAGATGAGGCCCTTCTCATAGTAGCGGACAAAAGCCTCCCGCACGGCCCGTGACAGCATCCCGTCCATCGTGAACCGCAGTCGGGTCCAGTCCAGGCAACATCCCAGCCTGCGCAACTGATTGATAATCTCCCCGCCGTACTTGTCCTTCCACTCCCACGCCCGCTTCAGGAACCCCTCGCGGCCGAGGTCGAACCGGGTCAACCCCTCCTCGGCCAGCATACGCTCGACCTTCACCTGCGTGCCGATGCCGGCATGGTCCATGCCCGGCAGCCAGAGCGTCTCAAAGCCCTGCATCTTCTTCCGACGGATGAGAATATCGGGCAGCGCGTTATCCAGCGCATGGCCCATGTGCAGCGAGCCGGTTACGTTCGGCGGCGGGATGACAATCGAGTACTTCGGCTTCGGCGACACGGCATCCGCGGTAAAGAACCCGCTCTCCTCCCAGAACCGATACCACTTCGCCTCGACCGGCTTCGGGTCGTAGCGGGGAGGGAAGCTGTCCGGGCTGGACGCGCTCATGACCGGCTATTATAGAAGCGCCTTCACTCCTGTCAATTTACCCTCGGGCGTCCGGAACCCGGCATCGCACGTGCAGGAAAGGTTGGCCGGTCTGCCCGAGCGCGACCAGTCGCCTATGGCGCGCATGTCGCTTGTCAGCCTTGACTGCACTCCGCCGCAGGTCATACTGTGGTCCGATGACATACGAAGACTCAGCGCTGCCTGACACCTGTAGCTTCAACGCGGGAGAACTCGACGGGACCGAGCCGTGGCGGATAACCTGACATCACAGCCTGTGACCCCGGGTCACACGCCGATACCGGTTCGGCGAATCGAGCAGGCGATAGCGCGCATACGGAGTCATCAGGTCATACTCGACGCCGACCTCGCCGTGCTGTACGGCGTGGAAACCAAAGCGCTGGTTCGGGCCGTGAAACGCAACATAGGGCGGTTCCCGGACGACTTCATGTTCCAGCTCACGGCGGACGAATTCCGCAACTTGAGGTGCCAGACTGGCACTTCAAGTTCCTGGGGTGGCCGCCGCCACCCGCCTTACGCCTTCACCGAGCAGGGCGTGGCGATGCTCTCAAGCGTGCTGCGCAGCAAGCGGGCGGTGCAGGTGAACGTCGAGATAATGCGGGCGTTTGTCCGACTGCGCCGGATACTGGCCGAGCACGCCGGCCTTGCCCGCAGGCTCGATGAACTCGAGAGGAAGTACGACGTCCAATTCAAGGTCGTCTTCGATGCTATCCGCAAGCTCATGCAGCCGCCGGAGCGCAAGAAGAAGCGCATCGGCTTCGTCACGGATGACGACCGGCACAGTCAGTCCGGTTCGGGTTCAGACTTCATCGCCCGCGACCGGCCGCGCAAGCCGAAGAGCCGCAAGCCGTGACCCTTCCGCCCGCACGCTTGACATGCCCGGCCCGCCCGTCTACAATTCCGCGATGAAACGTGAGTCCGGCCTCCTATTGGCAACGACTGAAGTAGCGTAGGTTGTCACCGACCCAGCGGCTCATTTTCCGCGTCCACGCACTCGCACGCATGTTCGAACGCAGAATCACGGTCGCGGACGTCCGAGCCGTTGTCACCAGTGGAGAAGTGATACAGAACTACCCGGAGGATAAGCCGTACCCGAGCCGGCTCGTGCTCGGCTGGCGCGGAACCCGGCCGATACACGCGGTCGTTGCAGAAGACAGCGAGGCCGGTATACTAATAATCGTGACCGCCTACGAACCGGACCCGGTCCAATGGGATGCAGGGTTCAGAAGAAAAGTGCTATGAAGTGCGTAGTCTGCAAACAAGCTGATACCCGGCCGGGCACAACGACCGTCACGCTCGAGCGTGACGGCCTGACGGTTGTATTCAAGGGTGTTCCGGCTCAGGTTTGCGCCAACTGCGGTGAGGACTACGTTGACTCGGCCGTTGCGGACCGGCTGCTCAAAGAGGCCGAGCAGACCGCCCGTAACGGCACTCAGGTCGAAGTCCGCCAATACGCCGCGGCCTGACGCGCCCTGTCCGCCGTCAGCCGCGTACCGCAAGCCGTGAGCCCTCTGCCCTTGGTCGGCTCGCCGGCTCCCCGCACAGAGGCCGTCAGCCGTGAGCCGCTGGCCGTCAGCCCTCAGGCCCGCGCGATTGACATGCCCTCCCTGCCCGCCTACAATCCCGCGATGATGCATAGGCCAACACTACAGGAGGAACCATGAAGAGAGTCAGAATCGGCGCGGTCACACTGCTCGCTGCGGCGCTATCCTTGGTGGCGTGCCACCACGCACCACAGCCAATCCCTCCAACCCCTCACTCCGACTTGATCGCGAACACGGCCTTCAACGTACCAGCGGGCAGTTGGCGGTACTACACCATAGCCGTGACAAGCGTAATGCTGAGCCCGCATCTAGAAGGCACCTTCACCGCATCAGGGGGCAGCGGCAACGACATCAGGGTCCTAGTCATGACGGAAACAGACTACGTCAACTGGTCGAACGGCCATGCTGTGTACCCGGAATACAACTCGGGACAAGTGACGACGGGTTCGTTCGATGTGAGTCTCAACACGGGCACCCACTACCTTGTCTACGACAACACGTTTTCCTCGGTGTCCGACAAGGGCGTAACGACGACAGTTCACCTCAAGTACGACACCCAGCCATGACGGCCCGCCCGCCTACGGCGGAATTCGGGACAGGCACCTATTCGGTCGTCGCCCGCCCCGTCTTCCGCGCGCAAAGTGGCAGACGGTCTGCGGCTGACCGCGGCGTGCAGGATGCGCGCAGGTTCCAGTTTCCAGTTTACAGTTGGCAGTAGCCGAGGCCTGCCTTGGTGCTCTTGGCGGCCTTGGCGGTTATCTGACGGAACGGTACAGCCACCAGTTTCGCAGGACGAGACTGGATGGCAGTCCCGTCGCGGATTGGGGCCCCCTAGTGCCTCCCGGGGGGAGCCTGGGGGACGGCCCCGAGGATAGCCCCGGGGATGACTCCGAGGATAGCCCTGGGGACGGCTCGGAGGATAGCCCCGGGGACGGCCCGGTAGATGGCATCCCGGATAGCCCGGAAGATAGCCCCCCGGATGGCTCGGAGGATGGCCCTCCGGACGGCCCCGAGGACAACCCCCGGGACGGTCCGGGGGATTATCCCCCGGGTGACCCGGGGGGCCTAGGCCGGATTCCGCCCATGCCCCTGATAATGCGGTGGTTAGGCCCGGTTTTCTACTTGACTCTGAGTTGTCATAGTTGTAATGTTAGAATGTGGCAAAACGCACAGAGGATTCGCTCTGGTTCCCTGAGAAACTGGGCCGGAGCCTGGTCGAGTTGCGCCGGCAGCGGGGTCTGACTCAGCAGCAGCTTGGTGAGCTGATGGGGCTGGCAGGCAAGGCGGGGCAGACTTACGTGTGCCGGCTGGAGCGGGGACGGTTTCGCTCGCCGTCGCTGCGGCTGGTGGGCGACTATCTGCGGGCGTGCGGGGCCGGGTTTGAGGACGTGCTTGACGTGCTGCATGAGTACACGCGACGGCCGAGCGTGCTGGATGAGCAGGGGTGGGTTCACGTCGAGCAGGCGATAGAGGGGTTGCCCTCGAAGGTGGCCGGGCAGGCGATTAGGTACGACTTCAAGACCACGCAGGCCCGGCGCCGGGCCGGTAAGCTGCCCGAGGAGCCCAGGCTGCGCGTTGAGCACGACCTGAACTGGGCGCGGAAGCAGGCGTGGCTCAGGCGACTGCACGCTTGCGTGGTTCAGGTCGTGAACGAGCATGGGTTCGACCTGGGCGGAGAGTTCAGGCAGATTCTGCTTCAGGGTCACGCGCGCAAGGTCTGGGGGATACTGGGCCGGACCAAGGGCAAGCCGGACGAGCGGGCGCGGCTAATTGCCGAGGCCGAGGATAAGTTCCTGCGGCAGGACGTGGTCTTGCCCGAGGTCGTGCGGGTCGTGGATGAGGCGGTGGAGGCGCTGTCCCGGCAGGTTGACTGACTCGGGACACGACGCGGATTGTCCGACGATTCGGTCGTGTTTCGTGCCTACATTCCGTCTCCTGTCTGCTTGCAGGTGCGGCGCCCCGCCGTCGCTGATAGCCAGGGCCGGTCGCGGCTACGCCAGTGCCTGTGCCCGGCGTGCCCGGATGGTCAAGCGCGTCGAACGGATGCTGGAGCTGCGCGGGCTGTGCGCTGGGTCGTGGGTTCGTTTACCGTACATCGCGCCGCGGAGGGGGAGTTGACAGAAGGGGAGATTGGGACTATCCTGACCAATACAGCAATGATACGTGCGAGAGCAGGCGAAGCGTCCCAGTACTCTGAGGAAGGAGGGTAACCTTGGTGCCAACCATCTCGATGTTCTACGGAATCATCATCCGGATGTACTGCGCATCGGGAGAGCACAACCCGCCGCACTTTTATGCGTATTATAGCGAGCCCAAGGCAACGTTCTCCATCGAGACGCTTGAGTTGATCCAGGGCGAGTTGCCGCGGCGGCAACTGCACTTGGTTCAGGCTTGGGCTGAGCTTCACCGGGATGAACTACAGGCCAACTGGCAGATGGTGACAAACGGAGAGGAACCGTGTCGCATTCAGCCGCTCCAATAGAGAAACGGACCGAGCAGTACCCGGGAGTCGAGAGTGTAGAGGCAACCGACGGTCACAGGCTGATCCTCCGGTTCGACAATGGCGAGCAACGCGTCTTTGACGCCACTCCGCTTCTGTCCACCGGGCGATTCCGTGAGCTGGCCGTCCCGGAGGCGTTCAAGAAAGTCCGCGTCGCCTACGATACGGTGGAGTGGGAGAACGGGCTTGACCTTGACCCTGAATACCTCTACGAGCGAAGCCAGACGTCGTAGCGCAAGTCACCGGCCCCCTCTTTTCACAGCCAACCTGGCGTTTGTCAAATCCTGTCATGGATACGATGGCTGGGCCCGGGCCATGACCTTGCGGCCGTTCGCGCCGAACAGCGCCGGCCATCGGGTACAGTCAACGTAGTGACAGTCCTCTCGTTTCCGGGGCAGGGCGCGCGAACTTGAATTCGAAAGCGGTGCGGCTATACTGACGATTCATGATACAAGGCGTTCAACTCAAGCGACTGAAGCCGATTCCGGACGAGCGCGGAATGGTGATGGAAATCCTGCGCTCGGACGAGGAGCTGTTCGAGGGCTTCGGGCAGGTGTATCTGTCCGTGGTGTATCCGGGCGTGGTCAAGGGCTGGCATTACCACAAGGTGCAGACCGACTTCTTCGCCATCGTCAAGGGCATGGCCAAGGTCGTGCTTTACGACCCGCGTCAGGATTCGCCCACCCGGGGCGAGGTGCAGGAGCTGTTCATGGGCGAGCAGAACCCGACGCTCGTCAGGATTCCGCCCGGCGTGATGCACGGGATGAAGGGCATCGGCACCGAGCCGGCGTACATGGTTAACTGCCCGACTGAGGTGTACAACTACGAGCGGCCGGACGAGTTTCGCGTGCCGCCGGATGACCCGTCGATTCCTTATGACTGGAAGCGGAAGGAACGATAGGGCAAGTCAGAAGTCAGAATACAGGATACAGGATACAGAGTGCGGAATCACGGCGACCCTGAGAGAAACCGAAGCAACTGATGACGAGCCGATGCCTGGAGCGGCGTGCGCGTAGCTGAGCGATGAGGGTGCTGGTCACGGGCGGAGCCGGGTTTATCGGGTCGAACTTCGTGCGGCATCTGGCGGCTCGGCGCGGGTTTCGGGTGCGGGTGCTGGATAAGCTGACCTACGCGGGCAATCTGGGCAATTTCCCCAAGGGCTTCTGGAAAGACGGGCGGTTTGAGTTTGTCCGGGGTGACGTCTGCAACCGCGCGGTGGTGCATGAGGCGATGCGGGACGTGGACGCGGTCGTCAACTTCGTGGCTGAGACGCACATCGACCGGTCGATTGACTCGGTCGACCCGTTTGTCCGGACCGACTTTGTCGGCACGTACGTCCTGCTGGATGAGTTCCGCCAGAGGCCGTGCGACCGGTTCGTGCAGATATCGACCTGCGAGGTGTACGGTTCGGCGCGCGCGGTCCCGATGGATGAACGGCACGCGATGGAGCCGCAGAGCCCCTACGCCGCGACCAAGGCCGGCGCGGACCGGCTGTGCTACTCGTACTTCCGAACCTTTGGCCTGCCCATCACGATTCTGCGGCCGTTCAACGCCTATGGCCCGAACCAGTATCCGGAAAAGGTGATTCCATTCTTCTATACGAGCGCGCGCGAAGACCGGCCGCTATTCGTGTACGGGGCGGGGCGGAATACGCGCGATTGGACGTACGTGACCGACCTGTGCGACGCGGTGCAGGGCGTGCTTGAGATTGAGCGGGGCAGGGTCGCGGGCGAGGTGTTCAACGTCGGCTCGGGCGATGAGCGGAACGCGCTTGAAATCGCCGAGGCGGTGCTCAACTATCTGGGCAAGCCGAAGAGTCTCCTGAAGCACGTGAAGGACCGGCCGGGCCACGTCGAGCGGCTGGTGTGCGATACTACCAAGGCGGCAAGGGTGCTGGGCTGGCGGGCTACGACGCGGTTCAGGGAGGGCCTGGGGCAGACGCTCGCATGGTACGAGGCCAATCCGAAGTGGTGGCAGCGGATTCGGCGGCGCAAGGCGTACCAGGATTTCTACCGTCGCTGGTACGAGAAGACGCTGGGAGCGGCCGAGCCAGGCGGACCAAGTCAGAAGTCAGAAGGCAGAAGGCAGAAGTCAGAAGGCAGGAGTTGGAAGTGAGGCTGCGGCAGGAGCGGCCCCAGAGAGCGGTCAAGGCCAGAGCCGGGGCGTCCTGTCTCGCCGGACGCCGGCCCCGTGGGATGTACGGCCGGGGTTTCGCCCGGGTTGCGGATGCGCTGCGCGACATACGGCAGGGCCGCGTGGTGGTCGTGGTCGATGACGAGGCCAGGGAGAACGAGGGCGACCTCATCTGCGCGGCCGAGAAGATGAATGCGGACAAGGTCAATTTCATGGCCCGGTACGGGCGGGGCCTGGTCTGCGTGCCGCTGACCGCGGAGCGGTGTACGCAACTGGGGCTCGCGGCCCAGACCGAGGGCAATACCGCGCTGCACGGCACGGCGTTCACCGTGTCGGTGGACGCGGCCGAGGGCACGACCACGGGCATCTCGGCCCACGACCGGGCGCTGACCATCAAGGCGCTGGTCAATCCCAAGACGCGTCCCGAGGATTTGGCCCGGCCCGGGCACGTGTTCCCGCTCATCGCGCACGACGGCGGCGTGCTGGTGCGCGCCGGCCACACCGAGGCGGCAGTAGACCTGGCACGGCTCGCCGGCCTCGCTCCGGCCGGGGTCTTGTGCGAAATCATGGCCGACGACGGCACGATGGCTCGGCTGCCCGCGCTCCAGCGGCTCGCACGGAAGTTCGGTCTCAATGTCGTCACTATCAAGGACCTGATTGAATACCGGCGGCAGCGCGAGAAGCTGGTGCGGCGGGTGGTCGAGACCGTGCTGCCCACGGACTTCGGTGAGTTCAGGGTCGTGGTGTACGAGGACGTGATTGAGCCCTACGCGCATCTCGCGCTCGTCAGGGGCGACGTGCTGGGCAAGGAGCGCGTGCTGGTGCGGGTCCATTCGCAGTGCCTGACCGGCGACGTATTCCATTCGCAGCGCTGCGACTGCGGGCAGCAGCTCGCCCGGTCCATGGAGTTGATTGCCCGGGAGGGTCTGGGCGTGGTGCTTTACATGCGGCAGGAGGGCCGGGGCGTGGGCATTACGAACAAGCTGCGGGCTTACGCCCTGCAGGATACGGGGATGGACACCGTTCAGGCGAACATCGCCCTGGGGTTTGAACCCGACCTGCGCGACTACGGCATCGGCGCGCAGATACTGTGCGACCTGGGCCTGTCAAGCATCAGGCTGCTGACCAACAACCCGCGCAAGATTGTCGGGCTGCGCGGGTTCGGGCTGGACATCGTCGAGCGCGTGCCGATAATTGTCCGGCCGGGCAAGAAGAATATCAAGTACCTTGTGACCAAGCGGGACCGGCTGGGACATCTGCTGGGCGACATCGAGGCCGAGCTCGTTGACTCCCCTCAGGGTCCGGCGCCGGAGCCCCGCGCGAAGCAGGGGAAAGGAGTTAAGGATGCAGACCAGAGAGTTTAAGGGCAAGCTTGACGCGACGGGCAAGAGGTTCGGCCTTCTTGTGTCGCGTTTCAACGAACTGATATCGAAACAACTGCTCGACGGCGCAAAGGACTGCCTGGAGCGGCACAATGCCAGGGCCGCGGACGTCGTATGGGTCGCGGGCGCGTACGAGATTCCGGCGGTGGCCCTGCGTCTCGCCAAGACAAAGCGGTACGACGCGATTGTGGCCCTCGGCGCGGTGATTCGCGGCGACACGCCCCACGCCGAGTACATCTCGGCCGAGGTGTCCAAAGGCCTGGCCAAGGTCTATTTCACGACCGGGGTGCCGGCCTCGTTCGGCATAATCACGGCGGACACGCTGGAGCAGGCTCTGGACCGGGCCGGCGCCAAGTCGGGCAACAAGGGCTGGACCGCGGCCCTGACCGCCATCGAGATGGCCGACCTGGAGAAGCAGAAGCTCGACTAGCCGGAAGCAGGAAGACAGGGGGTAAGGCAGACGCCATGACCCACCGCCGTATGGCCAGGGAGTGTGCGCTCGAGGTGCTGTACCGGCTCGACCTCGTGGGCGACGAGCCGGAAAACACGATGGAAGAAATCGCCAGCCGGAAGAACCCGTCCCAGGACGCCGAAGACTATCTGCGCCGGCTGGTGGCCGCGGTGCTGACGAACCAGAAGGAGATTGACGCGATGCTCAGACGCCACCTGCGCCGGTGGCGCCTGGAGCGGCTGACCGTGCTCGACCGGGCGATACTCAGGCTGGCCACGGCCGAGTTGCTTTCTTTCAGTGACGTGCCGCCCAAGGTCTCAATCAACGAGGCGGTGGAAGTCTCGAAGAAATACGGCGACGACGATTCGGGCAAGTTCGTCAACGGCGTGCTGGACGGCGTGTTCCGCGAACTGCAGAAGGGCCCGGCCAAGGAATGAAGCTCGGCATCTTCTCGGACGTTCACTCCAATCTCGAGGCGCTCCAGGCGGTGCTGGCCCTCTTGAGGGACATGGGCGTGAACCGGTACATCTGCTGCGGTGACATCGTCGGCTACGGGCCGGACCCGAACAAGTGCGTGGAGCTGGTGCGGGGCCTGAAGCCGATCTGCGTCGCGGGCAACCACGACTACGGCGTCGTAGGCAGGACCGCGACCAACGGGTTCAACTCGGCCGCGCTGAAGGCCTTGGCCTGGACCAAGGAGCAGATTACCAGGACCAACCGGAACTACCTTGAGAGCCTGGTGCTGACCGAGCGGACCGACCCGCTTTACATCGTCCATGCTTCACCGTCCGAGCCGGAGGAGTGGGCGTACGTCATCACGGTGGGCGAGGCCGAGGAGGAGATGGAGTACTATCCTGATGCGGTCTGCCTCGTGGGCCATTCGCACTACCCGTTCGCGGTCGAGCGGCTGCCGGGCGAACCGGCCCGGCTCATCCGGCAGGACAGTTTCGAGGTCAAGCCGCAGGCGAGGTACTTCGTCAACGCCGGCAGCGTGGGCCAGCCGCGGGACGGCGACCCGCGCGCCTGCTGCATCGTTTACAACCTCAGGGCCAACACGATGACCTTCCATCGGGTTCCGTACAACGTCGCGGCGGTCCAGCGCAAGATCACCGCGGCCGGGCTGCCCGAGTATCTCGCTGCCCGTCTCACCTCGGGTCGGTAGCCGGGCAGGTCTAAAATAAAGGGGCGGCTCTGCCGCCCCTTTACTGTCAGTGTGCTTTCTTACCTGAGGACCGCGGTCTTCTGGGCGTAGACGCCTTGGGGCGTCACCAGTTGAACCAGGTACACGCCGTTGGAGAGCTTTGCGCCGTCGAGGCGGAAGCTCGCGACCTCTCCGAACGTGACAAACTGCGCCTGCGCGCCGACCAGTCGCCCGTCGGTCGTGTACGTATTGAGCGTTACGTTTCCCGACACCGGCGCGATGAATGAGACCTGCGCGTCGCGGGCAAACGGGTTCGGGGTTATTCGCAGCGCGTAGGGCTGTCTGACCGCGGCCGCCGGAATCGGCTGTTCCACGCCGGGCACGCGTTCGCCGAAGTACTCCAGTATCCGTCTCACCAGGGTCCACTTCTGCAGATACCGCGAGGCCGAGTGGTCCACCGCCTCAAAGGGCACGGAGAAGTAGACGAGGCGGTAGGCGCCCGTGTAGCGGATGGCCGCGTAGGTTGTCTCGTTGCCGTAGTCTTTGAAGAAGGCGCAGCCGGACGCGCCGGAAAGGGCCCCGATGCCGTCCAGCGACTTGGCGTTGTTGGCGCCGCCCGCCCCGGCCAGCACGATCGTGTCTTCCTGAGTTATCGGGTCGCCCTCGAGCCCGACCAGATATGGCTTGCCGGTCGAGTCGTCGAACAACTGGGCGTGCAGGTAGTCGGCAAGGAACGGATTGCCGGACAGGTCCTGGGCGACGTTCTGGCTCGATAGGAAGAGGTTGTGGCCGGTGTTCAGGAAGTCGGTCAGGGCGTCGACATCCGGGTCGGCGAGAGTCGAGGCCGTGTCATTGCCGGTGAACCAGAAGACCACGGGATAACGTTTCAGCGTATCGGCCGAGGGCGAGCCGTTGGCGAGCACCGAGTAGGTATGATAGAGCACGCCGTTGGAGTCGCAGGCCGCGGTGTAGTACTTCTCGAAGTCGGAGCCGTTGTCGTCATCGACAATCAGGACGCGCGGGTCCCCGGACTGGACCTTGAAGGACGTGTCAGGGAAGGCGGCTTCGGGCGCGGCATGCACCGCGAGCAGGAACGTGAGGTTCTCGGGCGGAAGGAAGCCGGGCACTGAGACGACAAACGAATCGGCCGAGCAGTCGCCCGAGGAACCGGCCGGGATATCGGGGAACGTGGCGGTGCCCTTGGTAATCTCAACCTGCGGCTGTGCGCAGGCGAGGGTGGCGGAGATGCCGGCGGCGTTCTGCCAGTTGGCCGTATTGGTGTAAGTGACGATGAGGCTCGCCACTTCGCCCGGGTCGGGCCGGCCGTTACCGTTGCCGGCGGCATCGTTGAACCGGACGCCCGAGAGTTTCAGGTCGCAGTAGAAGTGGGGCATGATGATATTGGCCATGTTGACGCGGCCGGCGCCGAGCTTGCCCTCGGTGAAGAGCGGGTCGGGCATCGAGTCGCAGCCGGCGTGAATCATGTCGACGATTGTCTGGTTGGAGCCGGACCGGAACCAGCATTTCACCCACGTCGCCACGCCCGCGGCCATCGGGCAGGACATCGAGGTGCCGTCCATGGCGCCGTACATGCCGGTGGCGCGGGTGAGCGTGGAGTAGATGCCCTCGCCGGGGGCGGTGACGTCAACCCAGGTGCCGTAGTTGGACCACGACGTCTTGGTGTCGGCCCTGCCGGACGCGGCCACGTTCTCGACCCCGTCGTAGCAGGCCGGGTAGCGGCGCGCTTCCAGGCCGTCGTTTCCGGCCGAGCCGTAGAGCACGCAGCCCGAATTCCACGCGTCGAGGCAGGCCGTGGCCATGGGCTCATACCTTGACGAGCTGCCGAAACTCATGGAATAGGCCCAGACATTCTCCAGCAGACCGTAGTAGATGGCGGATATGGCCGCGGCGATGTTGACGAATCCGCCGCCGCCGCAGCGAACGTCTATCGAGCGGTTGTTCCACGTCACGCCGGCGACGCCGCGGTTGTTGTTGGTCACCGCGTTGACGTTGCCCCAGCAATGGGAACCGTGGTCGTCCGGGGCCACCGGCATGGGGTTGGGTTCGCCGTCGACGAAGTCGAAGCCGATGACGTCGTCGGTGTAGCCGTTACCGTCCTGGTCGATGCCGTCCAGGTCGCCGTCCGGCGCCGGCAGAGAGTCGAACCGGCCGTTGCCGTTGATGTCTTCGGCGTGGTTGACCCACATGTTCGCGGCCAGGTCCGGGTGCAGCCAGTCCCCGCCGTCGTCGACGACCATGTTCAGGACCGCGGTATCGCCCTTGGCCAGAGTCCAGGCCTGGGGTGCGCGAATCTTGGCCAGGTGCCACTGGGTAGCGTAAAAGGAGTCGTCCGGCGTTTCGTCCAGGCGCATCACGCCGTTGGGGCAGGCGCACTCAATCTGGGGCAACGCACGATAGGCCGCGGCCGCGGCGCGTACGTCGTTCGCCATGTCGAACTGGATGACGTACTGCATGTCGCAGCCGAGCTTCATGTCATTCGCCGTGGGGTGCGGGTTGCGCATCAGCTTGGAGACGTCGTCCACGCGCAGCCTGCGGTTCAGTTCATCGAGCGCCGGCACGCCGAAAAGGGCGATGCCGTCCTGTCTGGTCAGGTTCACCTGACCGCGCAGCGACTGGCTGAGCTGGAGCACGAGCTGACCGGAAATGTACTCCTCGCCGTCGGTGGCCTTGATTACGGGTCGATGGAAATCGGGCCACGCGGACGCGGCGGTCATGGTGACCATGAAGATGGTCAGGATTCTGAGCAACATTGGCTGCCTCCTGTTATAGACGTGGTTAAGAAGCCGGGCCGGCCTGCTCGGTCACTGCTGCGGCACGGCCCGAGACAACATCATAGAATAATCAGCGCGGCATGTCAATCACGCTGACCGCGCTATTTCTTCGGAATGTTGATGAACACCTGGTCGCTCGACTGCCCGAACTCCTCGACTTTCTCGACGTCGGTCTTGAATTCCTTCTCGACCAGGCCGGCTATCTCGTCGAGCATCTCCCCGGGCAGGCCGCCGTACTTGACGTTGAACTTGTCGTTCGGCCCGGAAAGCACCTCGTTGGCGTCGTTGGTGTAGCCGAGGTCGGCGAGCCTGCGCAGCAGTCCCTGGCCGGTCTTCTCGTCGTCGCAGAAGATCGTGACGGCGAAGTCGGCCCGGGTCGGTGCTGTCTTCGCGGGGCCAAAGGGCAGATTGATGAAGACGTCGTGGTCGTCTTCCTTGAACGCATGCTGGCGGTCGAGCTCGACGTTGAACAACGACCGCGTTACGTCGGCAATCTCCCCGGCCATGTCGTCCGAGGCCGCGCCCCATTTGATGTTGAAGTCCTCGTTGGGCTCATCGGTGACGTAGTTATCGTCTTTCGTGTAGCCGAGGGTGCGCAGGCTGTCGAGCAACAGCCGGCCCCGAACCGTGTCGTCCGTGAATACGACGAGCCGCAGTTCCTCGCGGCCGGGCGGGCCCGCGGACGCGACCTCCCGGGACGAAGGGCTCAGGTCGATGAAGACGCTGTAGTCGCCGGCCTTGAATTCCCGTTTCCGGTCGAGCTCGGCGTCGAAACGGCCGGCGACGTAAGCGGCGATTTCGTCGACGTAGGCCTGCGGCGCGGCCCCGTACCTGATGCCCGGTTCCCTGTCCGAGGGAAGGGCGACGTGGTTGTGGTCCTTGTCCTCGGCGAACACGACGACCTCAAGGTCGGACCTGGGCACGGCCGAGACCACGACGAACCTTGTGACGCAGCCGGCAGAGAGCAGCAGGGCTGCGCCCAGAATCGGGACCAGTATGGAGCGTTTCATTGGCTTCCTTGTCGGTTAACTGGCACTGGCGAATGACGGCCCAAAGCCCCGGCAGCGCCCGCGCTCACCACGCTACTCGAATCGGTCCGCGGCCAGGATGAGTTGCCCGGCGCAACCGGAATCCACTCGCGTTGCCTCATTCGGTGGTTCCGGCCGCCGGTCGGGCAGTCAGGGTCCAATCTGGTATTCGGTGAGCACGCGCTCCTCGGTTCCGGTCCGGCGTTTGACCACGCCGACGCCCGGGGCGAGCCACTCACTGTACTGCGTCGTTGCGGCGGTGTCGGTTTGCACCTCGCGGTAGAAGTCGACCTGGTAACACTCGACAAAGGTCCCGGCCTGCGTCTCGACGTTCTCCGTCCCGGCGACCCGGGCGGAGACGCTGTCCTTCACAAAGACGGTATCCGTGCCCATGAGCACGACCGTATCGCGGAAGCACTCTTCCCAGGTCGCGCCCTTGACCAGCGGCAGTTGATACTCGAGGCCGTACCTCTCTTCGAGGACGTACTCGGCGCCGGCGCGGATGACGCTGCGGCGGGCGAACCGGCGGATTTCGGTCGGCCCTTTGAGCCAGAACTCGGGGGAGAAGTCGCGGAACACGATGATGGCGTTGCGTCCGCCCACGGTGCTGTCGCCGCCAACCGAGTCAATCGACGTGAAGCCCGCGTCATTGTAGGTCCAGCGGGTTCCCGAAGTCAGGGGAAAGTAGTCGTGACCGGCCCGGAAAATCGTCATGTCGCTGCAGGCGAGCAGGCACAGGCCAAGCAGGGCAACGCAGTGCTTAGAACGCATATGCCACCCCGGCGCGGAGAGAAGGAATGTATGACAGAGCCAGTCGGGTCGTCGTTCCGGCCCGGGCCAGCTCAACGAACACGCAGTTGTCAAAACCCAGGGAGAGTCGGCTCTTGCCCTGGTGCTGGACAAAACCCACGGCAATGTGTGCCGACTGAGCCTTGCCCGATTCGCTTGCGGCGAGCAGGGCGCGGCGGACCAGCGCATAGCCGGCCGCGGCCGACGCCTCAAAGCCCCAGCCCGGGCGCTGGACGAATTCATAGCCATAGGCGAGCGTGGCTTCCTGGATGTCCATGTGATAGGGGCTGGCCTGGCGGCCGGGCAGTTCGGAGTAACTGTAGCCGAGCTCGAAGCGGCTCCGGCCGGTCGAGTAACCGACAAAGCCGCCGAGCAGGGCGCTCGAAGCGTGATAGGTCTCCAGTCCGGCAGACGGGAACGTCGCGCCGACCCGGCCGCCCAAGTCAAAGCCGGAGAGCAGCACAATCGGCAACAGCAGGAGGCAACTCATGATGAGAATCTAAGCGTCAGGCGCAGAGTGTCAAGAAATGCCCAGGCCACCGACGCCGAGAGCGCGGTTCAAGCCACGGCCATCATCCGTTCGAGCGCGGCCCGGGCCCGGGTCGCCACCGGGTCGGGTACGTCTATTTCGGGTGAGGAGCCCTCGAGCGCCTTGAGCACGTGCTCCAGCCCGGTGAGCTTCATGTTGCGGCAGAGCGCGGTGCGGCGCAGCGGGTAACACTCGCAGTCCGGGTACTCGCGCGCCACCCGGTTGCACATGCCGGCTTCGGTTCCGAGCACCAGTTCCTTGTGCCCGGCCGCGAGCCGGAGCATTCCCGACGTCGAGGCGACGCGGTCGGCCGCGTCAATCACGTCGAGGGGGCACTCAGGGTGAACGACGACGAGCGCACCGGGATGCTCCTTGCGGCAGCGGGCAACGTCCTCGACCGTGAACAGGGCGTGGACGTAGCAGAAGCCCTCCCAGGGGACGACGTCGCGCCCGGTCTCGCGGGCGACATAGGCGGCGAGGTTCCGGTCCGGGACAAAGAGGATTCGGCGGCCGGGCGGAATCGACTGCGCGACCTTCACCGCGTTCGCCGACGTGCAGCAGACGTCGGCCTCGGCCTTCACGTCCGCGGGCGTGTTGACGTAGGCAAGGGTAGTTGCGTTCCCGAGTTCCCGCTGCTTCAGCCGCAGCGCCTCCGCGGTGATCATCCGCGCCATCTCGCAGCCGGCGTCGGGCCGGGCCAGGATGACGCGGGCGTCCGGGTTCAGGAGCTTCGCGGTCTCGGCCATGAACCGGACCCCGCAGAAGACAATCAGCCGGGCTCCCGAGGCCTGGGCCCGGCGGGCCAGTTCGAGCGAGTCGCCGATGAAGTCCGCCACGTCGTAGACTGCGGGAACCTGGTAGTTGTGGGCGAGGATTACGGCCGACTCCCGGGACTTCAGTTGCCGGATTTCGGAGACGAGCCGGGCCGGGTCCGGGCCGGTCATCTGGGGCGGCGCGGCGGCGGCCCTGAGCGCGGGCCGCGGGCGAGGGCGGGCGGAGGCTGCCAGGTCGTGGTCTCGTCCAGGATGTGGACCGCCTCGATGCCGCTCTTGCGCAGTTCGTCCGTGATAATCAACCGGTGGCAGTGCTCGGGAAAACGCTCGGCGCACAGGATGCAGCAGGCGCGCTTGCCCGCCTTGTTGCGGATGATGTCGATTCCGCGGCGGAACTCGTCGCTTGACGTCCACTTGCTGTTGCTCATGTCGCGCGGCGCGCCCAGCTCGTTGCCCAGGTATACGTAGTCAATGCCCTGGGCCGAGGTCAGGGCCTGCAGGCCGTCGCGGCGGAAGTAATCTTCCTGGGATTCGGGCATGCGGCGCACGTCGAATACGACTTCGACGCCGTACTTCAAGAGGATGCGCGTGAAATCGTAGGGCTTGCGGTGGTCGGTGCCGATGGTGAATACTCTCATGTCAGCCGGCGACGGGGCAGGTCGCGTCCTTTGGGTAGGCCCCGCTGGTGGTCACGTCTGGATTGTAAGTTCAGGCGTCCGGGTGTCAAGCGGTCTCGGCCGCGGGCGCGAGCTCCTGGTTCCTGGATTCGAGCCGGATTGTGCCGAACTCCTGCTCCTGGCGCACGCGCAGCTCCCCGAGCCGCACGAGTTCGAGCACGGCGATGAACATGACGATTACTTCGGGAACGGTCCGGCCCGAGATGGCTTCCTCGAAGTCGACGCTGTGCCGGCTCCGGATGAGCTCCCGCAGCGCGGCAATCTTGTCCTCGACCCGGATTTTGAGCGGCTCGATTCGGGCCACCGGCTCCGGGGCGAGACGAGACAGGACGTGCTTCAAGGCCGCGGTCAGGAGCATCAAGTCTTCGCTCTGGGCCAGCCTGGCCCTCGGGGTCTCGCCCGAGCGCGGGAAGACCTGCCGGCGCTCGGCTTCCTTGTCCGACAGCAGCCGGGCGACCTGCTGATACCGGCGGAACTCGTCGAGAATCTGGTCCAGGCTGATGGTCGCGGTTTCCAGGTCCTCGGCCGGGGTGCGGGGCAGCAATTGCCTGACCTTGAGCCTTACCAGGACTGCGGCCATGACGAGGAAGTCCGACGCGCCCTCCATGTTCAGGTTCTGCTCCTGCCTTACCCAGGACAGGAAATCATCGGTCAGGCGGGCGATGGGAACGTCGAAGACGTCGAGCTCATTCTTCCGGACGAGGAAGAGCAGCAGTTCGACCGGGCCCTCGAACAGGTCGAGCCGGACTTCGGGTAAGTTCACAGCCGTTCCAGTCGATAGCTGCGCGACCCGAGCCCGCGCTGCTCCGCGACCTCAAGGATCAGGTCGGGTTTCAGGTGCGGGTAGAGGTCTTTCAGGGCCGCGCCGGTCTGGTCCCATGCGGCCTGCTCGCAGGCCACCGGGTCGAGCGAGCCGAACGCGCCGATGTCTTCCATTATCGGGTTCTCGGTCTGAGGGTAGCAGTCGCAGTTGGGCGTGATGCGCAGGCAGAAGTTGAAGTGAATCGCCTCGCGGCCCTTGAGCACGGCCCGGCAGTACTCGACCATCTTGCGCTGGATGGTCTCCGAGGCCGCGTCCCAGTTGATGCGTATCGCGCCCTCGCGGCAGACCGGCAGGCACCCGCCGCAGCCCGTGCAACTGCGGCCGATTTTCGCCACGTACTGGACGAAGTTGATGGCGTCGTTCGGGCAGTAGTCCACGCAGGCGCCGCAGCTCACGCATTTCTCAGGGTCGACGTAGGGCTTGGACCCGGAGTGCATCTCCAGCTTGCCGGCCTTGGCGGCAAGGCCCATCCCCATGTTCTTGAACACGCCGCCGAATCCGGTTACGAAGTGGCCTTTGAAATGGGCCATGTTGATGAGATAGGAGAGACGGCGCAGGCCGTGCGCCAGCCGGGCAATCGGGACCAGTTCGGAATCGAGCGGCACCTGGTAGAACCGCTCGCCGTGCCTGCCGTCGAGAATCTCGAGCGGGGCGAGCAGGCTCTGGACGGTGAAACCGTGCTCTTTTGCCAGGCGCAGGTACTCCGCCGCCAACTGCCTGCGGCCGCGGTAGAGCGCGGTCGTCTCGATGACGACCGGCTGCAGGTTGTAGTAACTGCACGCGATGGCCGCGGCACGGATGAGGTCGGGCCTCAGGTGGTTGGTGTTGCCCTGCTCGCCGAAGTGGACCTTGATGCCGATGCGTCGCTTGGGGCGGAGCTTCTTGAAGAAACCCGAGGCGTCGAGAATCGCCGTGACTCCGCTCAGCACCCGGTCGGCCGGCACTGAATAGACGACCGACTCGCTCATTGCCATACCCCGGCGATGTGGGCGCCGCAGAACCGGCACTTGTCCTTCTTCAGGTTGTTTTCCAGCACCGTGAACCCCTTACGTCTGATGACCACCCGTCCGCAGTTGGGGCAGACCGTGTTCTCGTCCTCGTGCCCGGGCACGTTGCCGATGTAGACGTACTTCAAGCCTTCGCTGCGCGCCACGGCTATCGCCCGCTCCAAGGTGCTCACCGGCGTCGGGGGCGAATTCTGCAGGCGATAGGCCGGGCCGAAACGCGTGAAGTGGACCGGCACGGTGTCGCCGACGTTCTTCTTAATCCACCGGCACATCGCGCGAATCTTCGCTGGGTTGTCGTTGAGCGCCGGCACGACCAGGTTCACGAGCTCCAGATGCGTGCCGGACCGGGCCACGGTGCGGCAGGCTTCGAGCACCGGCTCGAGCGTGGTGCCGCAGACGTCGCGGTAGAACTCGGGCGTGAAACCCTTCAAGTCAATCTTGATGGCGTCCACGGCCTGGCAGAGCTTTTCCAGCGGCTCGGTATTGATGTACCCGCCGGTCACGACCGCGGTCCTGATGCCTTTGGCCCGGGCCAGCTTCGCGATGTCCATCATGTACTCGTAGAATATCACCGGCTCGCTGTAGGTGAAACAGATGATGGGCACGTTCTGCTGCCGGGCCAGGGACACGACGTCGGCCGGAGACAGGTCGTAACTCTCGATGTCCTCGGGATTCGCCTGGGAGATTTCCCAGTTCTGGCAGTACTTGCAGGTCTGGTTGCAGCCGGCAGTGGCGAGAGTTATCCTCAGCCGGCCGGGCAGGAAGTGAAAGAACGGCGCTTTCTCAATCGGCTCCTTGCCGATGGAGCAGGGGTGGCCGTACACGATTGAATAGAGCTTGCCCCCGACGTTCTCGCGCGCCCGGCACACCCCGCGCTGGCCCGGGGCGAGGACGCAGCGCCGCGGGCACAGGTCGCAGGCGACGAGGTTCTTGCCCAGCTTGTGATAGAAGTCGGCCTCGTGCGTGGGAACGAACTTGCCTTTGACCGGCGACAGGGCCAGGAGAAACAAAGCGGCCAGTGCGGCCTTCAGCATTACCGGAACGCAATCCAGTGGACGAGGAATCCGATGACCGCGCCCAGGCCGAACAGGCCGCCGATGCCGCAGCAGGCAATCGTCTTCGCCTCGTTGCGCGCATTGGCCACCTTGCCCCAGTCGATAAAGACCTCGGTGATTTGGCCGGGCTTGATGCTCACCGAGTGCGTGCCGGCATTGATTGCGGCCAGGGTCCACGCCGAAGAAAGCTTCTCGCCGACTCCGCCCTGGCGCAAATGCCAGTACACGTTCTCAAGGCTGTCGTTTGATATGATGCTCAACGAGTACTCGCCGGCCTTCACCTTGTGATTCTCAACCGGAGCGCGGCCGACGTAGTCGCCTTCCAGATAGACCGAGATGCCGGGCATGTTCGACTTCACGGTCAGGAAACCGGAATCGCCGGGCATCTGAGCGACAAGCACTACAAGGAGAATGGCCGGTGTCACAAGGTTACAAGACAATACCGCAACGACGCGCCAAAGTCAACCAGTCTGAGAGCGCGGGACATAACCCGATTGCGAGGGACATGACCGAATTGCGGCGCGGGACATAACCCGATTCCGCCCCGGAGTCGGGATTGCGTCCCAAGCCAGAAAGTCCGCAATTCGGCTCGTCTCCCGGGCCAAAATCCCCGCGCTGGCCGGCACGCCGACTTTCATTCTATGACAACTTTCCAAAACCGTGGAAACCGGGCTTAACCGCCGCCAATTCAAGAAGATGGGCGAAATCCGGCCCACACCCCCCGGGTCACCCGGGGTGCGGTAATCCGGACCGTCCGGGAGGCGGTCTTCCGGACCATCCGGAGAGCCATTTTCCGGACCGTCCGGGGGCTGTCTTCCGAGCCGTTCCCGGGGCTCGCCTCGGGGCCGTCCCCTGGGTTATCCTCGGGGCCGTCCCCCATACGCGCTAACTTAGTGTCAGCATTTGGAGTTGAGTCTTTCTGCGTCGAGGTGGCTCGGCCAGTTGCTGCGCGATCTCTTGCCAGTGGCAGATGCACTTCCCCAGCCCGAGTCGCAGGTTCA
>Ga0315282_10001904_pt1 | contig 39009 bp, 41 predicted proteins | sample YL17G07_20_MG_FD_203693 | JGI IMG/M metagenome (GOLD analysis project Ga0315282, IMG submission 203693) | Sediment microbial communities from Yellowstone Lake, YNP, Wyoming, USA - YL17G07_20 | ecosystem: Environmental > Aquatic > Freshwater > Lake > Sediment | place: USA: Wyoming | collected... | reverse complement strand
AACCCGAAGTATGATTTCAGCCATAGTGGGGAAAGCCAAATTAGTCTCCCATTCCTACTAATCCGTGTTACCAGCTGATCTGTATATAAAATTTATGAGCATCAAGAGTATTGATGCCGGGGGCGGGCTTTAGCGCTTGGGACTTGATGCCTATACTATTTTTTGCCATATTTTTCACCTAAAGATTAGAAGCAAGCCGACCCTTAAGTTGTTTTTGAAGGTTCGCAGCCGTTTGTTGGGATAATCCGCAGTAGTATGTGCCTTCTTTATCTCGGATTCTTCGTAACCATCGCTTGGCTACCAACGAGTTCAGAATGATGGTTTCGGCTTTGCTAAACTCTTGTGCAGGCTTGGCGTCGTTGAGACATCTGAGTAGTTTTTGAGCGGATTCAGGTGTGAGACCGAAATAAACCCGTCGCCTTCCAAACAAGTCACACTTATCGATTTCCTTGAACAAGATCACAAGACCCTTTTCGGCTGCTTTTTTGCTTGCCACTTCAACGCTTATGGCGTGAAATTCTTCTAGAGGTCTGGGCGTTTCGCACGATTCTTCATCTTCTGAACGTTCTTCAATTGTGCCCTGCTCAGGTGGAATCATAGCGACTTCAGTGACAGAATGCTGGGATGGTTTCTCTTGTGCTGGAGTGGGAGGCAAGACGACTATTTTGACAGGGTTAACTCTAACGGAACTGGTCACGTTTTCAGGCGGTTTTTGTTCCTTTTCATCTCTACGGAGAAGTGACAGAAGCTTTTGGAAGACCACTTTTAAACCACCTCCATTTTTATTGTGGTGTCGTCAGCAGTTGCAGTTCAGTAGTTGTTCGTCAATAGTAGATGTGCACAAACTGATTTATAAGGGTTTCTTCTAATGTGTTTTAGACGTGGCCGAGATGCGGAAATATCTGCTTACATCCCACGAGAGGAAGATCCTAGAGACGTTCATCAAGGAAGGGGTTAGACTCGAAGGTTTTTCAACAATAACTTCCAGGTTGAAGAATTGGAACAAGGAGTACATTGAGCAAGACTTGAAACTGATTGAGGAAGCCACAAGGAAGCTAAAAGCCTTGAGCAAATAGGAGAGGTGAAAAATCACGATCCCAAAACCTACTGAAGACACGATAACGAACCTGTTGGCAAGAGAGCTTGAGAAATACGGAGTGAAAACGCAGACTTTTCCATCTATTCAAACTCCTGCGCGCGAGAGCTGATTATTAAGGTTTTCTGGAAACAGAGCCCGCAGGTGCTGATTATTTGGCTGTCAAAACTTTAAAAGACTCTGGCAACATAGGCTTAAGGGAATATAGCCTCTGCCAGCATGTAACTCAAAAAAGCCCAGAGACAAACGAATAAACGACCTTGACCTAAGCAACTGGAAGAAAGAAAAAAAGGAAAAGGGGCTACTCACTGACACTTTGTGGCTTATTTCAGGCAGAGAAAAATCTGGCTCCCATACAAATGAATATTGGGGCAATTTTATCCCGCAGATTGTCTACCAAGCGCTGATGAGATACACAAGGAAAGGCGATTGGGTTCTCGACCTTTTTGCTGGTAGCGGAACATCCCTAATTGAATGCAAACGCTGGGACCGAAATGGAGTTGGTGTTGAGCTTGTTCCTCAGGTTGCGGCTAAGGCAAATCAGTTGATAACGGCTCAAGAAAATCCTCGCGTATTTGCCGAAGTTGTTACAGGTGACAGCACTTCTGCAAGAGCTAGAAGACGAGTCGAAGCCATTCTAGCCGCGCACAATGTCAGTCAGGTTCAGTTGATCATACTTCATCCTCCCTATCACAACATAATCCACTTTAGTGATGATCCGCGTGACTTGTCAAACGCTCCTTCCATTCCGATTTTTCTGGAAAAGGTCAAAAAGGTCGTGAAAGATTTTGCAGGTTTGCTCGAGGAAAAGAGGTATCTGATCCTGGTGATGGGAGACTTGTATTCTAGAGGAGAGTGCATTCCTCTAGGGTCTATGACTATGGATGTGATAAGAAGAAACAGGCAATTTATGCTTAAGGCAAATATAGTGAAAAACATAACCAACAACAGGGGCAAGTTTAAGCGAGAACATTTGTGGGAATACCGCGCCCTCAAAAACGGCTTTTACCTTTTTAAACACGAGTATATCTATGTCTTTCAAAAAGTCTGATTTGTCTTCGGAGAATAGTTGACGCCCGCGGACTGAGGCCATACTAGTATGTGCCGCCACTTTTAGAGATTTGAACAAGTGGAAATTTAGCGGGTTATTCAATCAGATAAAGGACAATGTCGAGTGGTTTGCACCCCGCACACCGTGGAGATATCTCCCGAAGAGGCACTATTCTAAGGGTGACTTCCAAAATTAACATGAGCTAGGTGGCTTATTAACTATTATGGAAGATGTCTCCCGAACAACGAAATTGGATTGCCGAGTTCTTTTCAGCCTTATCCAAGAATTGACTGAGTCAATGCAACTTAAAAAGACTATGGAAGAATCTTCTATTGCTTGAGTGATTTTAAGTAGCCACTGCCACAGGCACGGATATTTAGCAGAAAAATTCTTCTAAGTTTTTTATCGCCTCTTCGTGAGGTTCCATATTTACGAATCTAACTCTCATAAACTTTTTATTTCCACATTTGGGACATTGACTGTGAGTTTTCGCTTCAATCTCGGTGTAAGGAAAACCGCACTTTACACAATAAAACATTATCTGTATCTTTATTTCAGTCATACTAGCCCCTCTTTAAACAATCACTCCATAGTAGTTTTCCTTTTAGCGCGCGCTTAATAGATCGGCTATAGCCAATCGTCAAGCCGACCATCATTATCATTAGAAATCTTCGCTCTTTTGGGAACACGGATTCTTTGAACTTCTTCTCCCACTATGGTTTCTGGCTTGGCTTTTCCTACGCGTGAGATTCTACGTTCCATCAGAAAATTGTAAACTTTGACCACATCTTGTACCAATTCTGATGGTATCTTAAACGCCTTTGTTATTTCATCATCCACCTTATTGAATATAGGCATCAGGTGCTCAATGTCTTCGTATCTGTCTGCACGACACAACAATCTAGATGTTTTGTCAAGTTCGTCAAAATAGTTAGCAAGTCTTTCGACGGTTGCATCACTAATCGATGTAACGTCTGGAATGGGTATATCTTCGCAATGGAGCTTGTCTAAGGAAACCATTCCGCCTCCAGTGGTTTGACCGTACAGCTCAACGAAAAATTGACCGAAAGAGGAATTTAGATATGCAAGGACAGCCTTGATTTGCTCTTTGCGCAGTTTCTTTTTTTCGTTAAAAGCAATAAAGCCATCATCCAACGCTAGTGATGTATCCATAAGCATGAATCTCCGAATGTATTGACTGTACCGCGCCGTAAAGATTGAGGCTTCTCTTATTCCTCTCAGATCATACCATCCTTTGTATGGATGTCTTCCTTGTCGGGATTGACACGCTTTAGCTAGAGAGCATTTTACGCCTAAGTTATTGACACATTCAGTTTCTCCCCAGCGTATGTATTTCAAAGCCGAACTTGAAATCTTGTTCTTTGACAGGCTGCAATTGAATAGATAGCACTTTGCACCTTTCTTTCTTAGTAGTTTCCAGTCGTCATTATTGAAAGAGTAAAACTTTGCGTATCGCGGGCTTGTCACAAGTTTGCTTGCATATGGTTGAAGGTTCCATTGGTCAACGGTCTCTTTGTTCATATAGAAGAAGCTATCTGCCCCTACTCCTCCAGAAGTGTCGGATACAAACTCTATAGTTCCTCTGAAAGAGTCAAACAGCTTACCCGCCCTAACGAAATATTTGTTTTGAAGTATCGCTTCTTCCAAGCGGTTAGAGTCAGTGAATACCCCAATCCATTTTTTATCCTTAGGTATTTTTCCTTGCTGGACTTCAACAATGTTGTCAAGCTTCTTGAATGAAGGCTTCTCTACAAGTGAAAGAATATCGTCTACTGAGATGTTCTTGTCAACGTACGTGAGAACAGTCTTGTTCGTATTTCTTTCTTTTTTATCAGAACACTTCTCCAATAGAATGACGCAAGTGGCTATAAGAGGGATTTCAAAAAGCCTTGATGAAAAATCAATTATTGCCTTTATCTTAAAATTGTCAAGTAAGAATTTGCCAAAATCAATTCCTATATCGCTTTGAAGCCACGTATTGGATACAATCATGCCGATACGTCCGCCCTCTTTAACAAATGTTGTTCCGTGCATAACAAAGTACATGTGTATTCCAGGATGGATACCCGAACGTATGTGTGCTCGCAAATTGTACCTGTATATTACTTTGTCAAGTTGTTGCAGTATCGCTTTTTGCGTCTTCTCTGGAATCTCTTTCCAAGTTGTGTAGGGAGGATTTCCAATCAGAGCATCTATCTGAGGAATACGGATTTTTCGCCTTTCTTCTCCTCTGATTGTTTTTGTTGAAAAGGGAGCGAAGATTTCTTGATTTGGAGAGATGTTGAAGAAATCATCAACTACAATATTCATTTCGTTGGTTGGATTCCTAACGTCTCTCATTGCCAAGTTAACTGCAGTGAGATGAGAAGGAAATGGATTAATGTCGATGCAAAATATCTGACCCAGAATCTCTTTATGTGTATGAGCGGTTCTGAAAGGTTTCATAGACTTTAACTGATTGTAGGCTTTCACCAGAAAAGTTCCGCTACCACAAGCTGGGTCTAAAATGTTGTCAGTAGGTTCCCTTATGCACCATTTTGTGATTAATTCAGCAATCTGCGGAGGTGTGTAAAATTGGCCGAGATTGTGTCTTTCTTCATCTGGAAGTAATTGCTCGTATATGAAACCTACAACGTCAGAGCCTATCTCTTCCAATTTGTAAGTATCCATATCTTCAATAAACGAGTTTAGCTCGTCAAGAACGATTTCCTCATCTGGAAGTGGCACTTCATCATATATGCCCGTTGAAAATATAGGTTCAAAATCCTTCGTAATCTTGATAACCTCATTGAAATGCTCACTCAGTCTCCGTTTGTAGTTCAGGCCAGTTGCAGCCTTTATCGGAAGTAACTTTGACAACTTTCCATAGTACCTCTCCAAGACCTTGTAAAAAATCAGTTTATTCATTATGATGTAAGCAGATTCTCGTGCATAACTGTCAAGTGTTATTTTGCCTATATCCTTGAAGAATTTTTCTAGGTTAGACTTGAACGTTGTGTTAGTTCGTACTTCCTTAGCCACAGCAGGCTTGAGTTGTTGAGAAAGATAGTTTACGAAACTTCTGAGGCGAACAATAAAAGCCCAGTCAACAGGAGTTTTCTGAACTTTGATTCCTTGTTCCCATCTTGCAATGAGAGTGAGTATTTCTTCTACAACTTCTTCATTCAGTCGGATTTCCTTTACAAACAGACTATGACGATCTATCCTGAATGCCTCTCCTCTCTGGGGAGTAGTAAAAAGTGCAAAAATTCTTCCATTAGTGGTCGCAAAAAGTGGCGCACCACTTTGAACCGCGTACATGAGAGCTTGAGTGATTACACGGCTACTCATTGGGTCGAAACTTGTGAAGACTGAAACTCCATGAGCAGTCGTTGCTTTTCTTTTACATTCAATAACCAACAACGGTTTTTTCGGGTGCATTGGTAACATTATGTCGGCTATACCCGAATTTATTGGATATTGGCGTTCAATCTTGTCGAGCCTCAGTCCTTCAACAATGTACGATTTCCTTTCTAATACATTCATCGCAAATCTGTATAATTCGCCTTCAACTTGTGCTTCTCTTATCGTCAATAAATGTCACACAATCTTATACTGTAGAAAGGGCAATTTAGAATTATCGGAAATATCAAGCGCGCGCTGGTGATACTAAATTCTCGGAGAAGACAAACCTTAGAAGTCCCTTATCGAGAGAAGTCTACAAACCTTCATAAGTCTTATATTTAACATTGTCAAATTCCTGCCTGGTATATCAAACTGCGAGAAAAGCCAATCATTAGTTGGGACTTCGGGAGATATCTCCACTCGAGTGAGAGTGCGAATTCGCTCGGTTACTGGAAGTCGAAGGTCGGCAAAAAAGGTGGTTTTGGTATAAATAGCGCGCGCGGAAGGAATTTTCACAGTGTATTACCCTAAAACTGGTTGAAGGCAAGAGATAAGTTTTAGTTTTGAGCTATTCTTGGCATAGGTATTAGAGTGGACAAATCAGATGAAGCGATAGATGCCTTCATTTCGTATCAGAGTGAGGAGGAGGCTTTTGCAAAGAAACTCGCATCTAGAATTGAGGCTTACTCCACTGACGGGCGGAGGCTCAAAACTTTTCTTGCTCCTTGGGACATCAAACCGGGAGACAACTTCATTGAAAAACTGAATGAAGGTCTTGAAAAGGCTCGTTTCTTCCTTATAGTATTGTCTCCGAAAGCATTGGAGGCAGAATGGCCTACAGCGGAGAGGGATGCGGCGATATATTCTGACCCTTCTGGACGGCTAGGCCGCATAATTCCTATAATAAGGCGGCCCTGCAGAATCCCTCCGCTTCTAAAATTCCGCAATTATCTGGACTTCAGAAGCGACTCGAAATATGAAGTGGAGTTGACGAGGCTTTTGTGCGTGCTTACCGGGGCTCCTTTGCCGCGAGAGTGCACTCCGTTAGGCCTGTATAAGGCAGTGCATCAGAAGAAACCCGGCGAGGTTAGTCCTGCTCAGTTGTGTCAAGGGGAAGCGTGGAAACCTGACCCGGTTGTGGAAGATATCTGTAGTAACCTGTTTCCTGCCAAGTTTGTTCCGCCGAAAATTTGGAGTGCTCCGTGCTTCATTCAGGGAGGTTTAAGGCGTTATTTTGAGCCTGAAGTCATAATTCCACCGTATATTCTGCGAGAAAGCCGCCTTTTCACGTTTGTAGATTTGTCTCAACCAAACAACATTTTTCACGGTGTAGTGGAAGATTATGACGTAAAATCAATCGACACCAAAGAGTGGCTTAAGGATGAAGTTCATTCAAGATGGCTTGTGGAGCTTCTGAACTTTGGAATCAACAATCACTATGCAAAACTCAACTTCAGCTTCGACGACAATGGAAAGAAGCATTACTACAAAAAGAACGCTGTGATAAGAGAAGTCAAGTGGATGCCTTCAACAAAGAAAGTCACTAAAGAATTGATAATAGAATACCTTGACGCTAAACCTCCGTTTGTTGCGCATAGAGCCGTGCGGTCGAGGTTTCAGGTCTGCGGTAGCCTCATCTTTCTCCAGCTGAACTCGGGATGGACGTTCACTAGCGATGGTTTCAGATTGATTGAGGGGCAGTTGCTATCAAATCTTTCAACAAAGTTTATGGCTCGACAGAAGAACAAGGCAAACTTCAACGAGATACGCTTTTGGGCTTGGTGGCTTTCAGAAGACGGTAAAACCATCAAAATGGACTTTGGAAAATCATCTGTTGAAATTGATGTTAAGCCGCTTTCAACTTCAGTGATTGGTGGAGTCTTCGGAGACTACTCGGAACTCTCGAAAATGACTAGTGGACCGCCAAAGATTTTTGAAGAGGAAGAGGAGGAAGAGAAACTTGAATCCTAACGAAACCATCACAGCGACGATTCTTGAAGAGCCTATGCTGTTGTTCGGCAACAGCTCTCCTGCAGCGGATCCTAAAATGGGGATTTCCCAGTATGGCCCCTACACCACGGAGAAAACTATAAAAATAGGAATTGTCGGAGACCAAGAAACTACATCACAAGTCTGCACGATCCTCGAGCGCCTTAAACAACCAATTGATGCCCCCTCTACAAAATATCCATTATGGACTCAGGACTTTCCAGGAATGAATCCTAACAGCGTTTTCGGATGCGAATTGCTTACCTACCCCAAATGGTGGCAACAGATCGTTTCAAAAGATGTTGATCCGCTGGACAATTTCTATGACGTGAGGCAACGGATATCGTTGTCCGTCAACATATTTTTCAACTACATCAAGAACCTAATCGAAAGAGAAGGCGGCTTAAACGTTATAATATGTGCTCCACCAAAGAGAATGATGGATTTATGCATAACGGCGGAAGAAAGCAGGCAGAAGAGACGTTTCAAGAGAAGAATGAATAACAGAAGGAAGGATCAGTTTGCACCAACTCAGACATACCTTCTCGACTACATTCCTGAAATTAAAGAAGACCAGTATGAAAAGGCATTCAAAAGGACAGCTGACAACTTTCACCATTTCCTCAAAGCTAGAGTAATGGGTCTGGAACAGCCTCCTCCAACACAGCTTATTCTTCCCTACACTTTAAACGCTTACACGCTTCCAGGTCAAAAACAACAACAGCCTCTCGCCACCTTCGCTTGGAATCTTTCTGTTGCCCTGCTCTACAAGGCGGGAGGAAGACCTTGGCGACCTGACAAAATACCGATGGGAACCTGCTTCATCGGCATATCTTTTTACAGGGAGAAGTGGGAATTTGGGGGACAAATGGGAACAAGCGTGGCTCAAGTTTTCACACCGGAAGGAGAAGGTTTGGTGTTGAAGGGTGAAAGATTTTCTTGGCCTTCTCACAAATCTCCAAACCTGAAAAGAGACAGCGCAAAGAGACTGCTTGAAAAAGCCTTGAACCTGTATGAACAGCACGTCCACGTAAAGCCTTCCAGGGTAGTAGTTCACAAATCCTCTAAGTATACGGAGGATGAACTGAAGGGTTTTGAGGAGGCGCTTGGCGATATTCACCAGCGTGATTTTCTAACGATAGCGAAAAAGGAGAAGAGAATACGCTTCTTCAGATTAGGCTATAACCCAATAATTCGAGGAACAAAAATCGCTTTCCCAGACAAAACCTGGTTACTCTACACAAAAGCCTACATTCCCTTCATCAAAGTTTATCCAGGGCCTCGAGTTCCGCTCCCGTTGGAGATTATTCAGCACATAGGAGACACTCCGCCCGAAATACTCAGCTCAGAAATACTGATGTTGACAAAACTCAATGTGAACAGCGCCGACTTCTGTAGCCACCTTCCCATAACCTTGGAATTCTCTAAGAGGGTTGGAAGCATATTGAAAGAGTTACCTCCTGGAAAATCGCCACAGAGCAAATACCTGTTCTATATGTGAAGGATGTCGTGCAAAGAGAGTGTGAAGAGATGAAGTTTAAAGATAAGATTAAGCCGCTTGACGATCTTTTCACCTCTTTCTTTATGTTTGCGCCCATCGTGCCGATTATGGTAGTTGCTTTCGGCTTGGATTATAGGTTGCTTTGGTTTCCTTACTTTATGTTTCTCGCTTGGGTGATTTACATCTATTGGTACCGTGCTAAATACGTGCTTCAAGACTATGACGAGTTAGCAATGGTTGAACGTGCACGTGGTTTAACCTATTTCTTCTGCCTAATCGTAACCCTTGTGTTGAATAGCTATGTAGTCTTCTTTCCTACACCAGAAAATAGGATTTTAACAATTGTTTCTGTAGGTTTCATCTTAGGCGCTATTGAGCTCATAGTTCCACTAGCGTTTTTTTCGAGACAAACTGAGCTTTTCAATAAAGAACAGAAGAAGACCCTCTACAAGACACTGGCCCTTGCAAGCGCTGTTTCTATCTACTATTCTATGATGATTGCTTCTGTCAACCAAGTTTTGTTCGAATCCTTTTTTGTTAATCCCAATCTTCCTGCAATGATAATTCTAAGTCTAATGATCTTTGTTGTAGGAATCATGTTTGCTTATCCACGCGAGAAAGGCTCCCGTAGATACGCAGAGAAGCTGGCGACATCTCTTGAGGAGACTGAATGGAAAAAACGGTACACCACAACGAAAGAGAGGAAGCAGCGAAAAAGCGAAATAGAGAAAAAGCGGAGACTGAAGCGGCAGAAAAAATAGGCTGGGAGAAATTTCTAGCACGAGCCACTTGACGCTTAGATATTTATCTTGCCTTCTTGAAATAACGTTCTGTGGAAAACCTTGGATAAGCTACCTGCCAGGAGCCTACTCTCACGTTTCAGATGGTTAAAGAGCTTGCCATTTCCATTGAAGATCCTCCGCTTATACGTCTGCTGTTCTCTGATCTTATCCGTGTCTATCTTTCTGAGGTTCCAAATTCCTTTAGAACCGATCAAATGGGTCAACACGGCGACGTATTTCCTCACGTACTATGCTGTTCCAACATTGCCGTTTTTTTGGATACTCTGCCGATTTTTTCCCTCGCTCAAAGGACATCGTAGGCTCTACATCTTCAAAGCCTACTTCTTTTTGGCGCTAGCCTCTTTTTTCTACCTTCTGATAGTTTTTCCTCCGATTTTAGGTCAGCCCAGCATCGTATTTAGCTACCAAGTTTTTGCACCAGACGATCTGTTTTTCTGGATTCCTATACCTCTAATGCTTTTGGTTTATTCTAAGAAGGCAATCAAGACGGTTTGGAGCAAAAAGATTATGGCAAGCGTGTTTATAGTTGCTGTTCTAATGCCCAACCTTACAGCGCTCGCCTGCTTTTACAGTGAATTATCCGCCGCTTCCTCCATAGCTGGCGACTCGGGTCGTGTTTCACGCCTCTCCCAGCGAGTCTACGACACTATGCTCACAACCGGGTTCTTGAGAGCACAAAACGACTTCTGGAAGTTTCTAATGGTTGGAACGGGACGGTGTGGCGAAATGTCCACGGCCACCATTTCTTATCTGAGCAAACTGAGCATAGAGGCAAGAAAAGTGGGGCTTCCAGGGGAAAATCACGAGTTTGTCGAGGTCAAATTGAATGGCTCGTGGTGGGTGGTTGACCCGGGCTACTACCGTGGCGAGATTATAACCCGGCTGGAAAGAGCCAACAGAAGAATCAGCGATGTTGGAGCGATTTCCTATGTGGTAGCCTATGTGGATTCATCCTTTGTGGAGCTGACGCAGGAATATGTTCCAACAGATACTATCATCATCAAAGTTACCCTTGGCGGCGAGCAGCTAGCTAATGCACAAGTCGTTCTAAAACACCTTTTTATGAATAATGAGTGGAACCTGCCGCCGCTCTACACGGATGGAAACGGAACAATCACGCTTCACTTGGGGGCTTTAAACTACAACAGCAAAGCAAACGAGGTCGAACCGTTCTTTTGGGTATATATCAATGGCCAGAATACAGAACGCAATGTGACGAGCACTGGAACCGGCCAAACTCACTTGGTGGAGATCGACCTTGTTGGTTCTTCTCTACAAGTCCAGAGCAGTCTAGTGAGATAACAGGTTCGTCGCACTGGAAGAAAAGGGAGTGATTAAAATAAGAAAGAGAAAGAATATCCGGCCAGTGGTTTGGAGTGCATTCAACTGCATAAAGTATCTTCTAGAACCATATTTGAATAATCCTTCCTCCTATTCGCAAGAGTATCAACGAGGAATCGACGATTTCTTGAGAGAATACGGAAGAGAATTCATAGAGTCAGCAAAAAAAGAGATTGAAAAACGAAGACGAAAAGCCAAGAGAAGAGAGACGGTAAGAGAAATAGATGGAATAGACCAATGTTGCAGATTATTGGCATTGTTACTTGATCCGAAAAGATGAGCGACTATATACTTTTATGATATTTTTCAATTTACCGTTAATCTTTGAAAAGCGCTGAAGTAACTGGCTACATATCCAACATGATTTTGAAGACGAAGACGGGTTTGAATGTTGTCGAACTCAGCTGGCCGAACAGTTTTACCTACTATTGGAGTCAGGAACACAACATGTTCTCAAATTCTCGGTTCTTGGAGACACGGATTCAACTTTCACCGAATTGACGACTGCAAACAACCAAAACCCGCCAAATCCAAATCCTCAACCCTTTGTCTCCCAGTTTATTCCTTTCTTTTCGGCTATTTGTGACAAAAGTGGTTTCAAGCACAATTTCGCATCCGTTATTCCCCTCTTTTCCTTATTGATTTTTTTGATCTTTTCGGGTCTGGTTAAGCTGGCTTAGTTCTTGTTTTTTCTCTTTTCTAGTTCTTTTTTCATTTCTTCAATTTTGTTATTTTCGTTTCAACTGTTATTTTCCTTCTTTTTCTCTTTTAGTCAATTTTCTGGTTTAATTTCCAAAATCATAGGCAAAAAAATGACCTAGTCCGCACGGTTCTCGTTAAGTTCAGGTTTGGATCATCCTTTTTCATTTTAAGATCAAGATTGTTAGATACTTTTTTCGGCATTGATCTTTAGACTGACAACTCCGGCCAACATTGACTAAACAACTAAACGATAGAAAGACTGGAAAAGAAATCCGAAAATGTAATACAAAACTGGCATGTTAGGGCCCTCACTCGCCAAATAGAATAAAGCTAGTAAGCAGAAAATCAAACGAGAGTAAGAACGAAAAACTGAAAATAAATGCGAATCAAGTAATCCAAAAAAGAAAATTCAAAAATCAAAAGGAAGCAAGAAAGCGAGCAAGGGGTCCGTAAACGAGAAAGTGAAAACCAAAAAATGAGAGTAAAGATAAGAATGAAAAGCTAGAGGCATACGTAAAGAGACGTTTTTCACATGGGAGAGCAGACTGAAAAAAAGAGAGCCAAACTGAACTTTTTCGTGTCATAAAACTTTTTAAAGCCCTAAGCTACATGCATGTGGCTTTCACGCCAAACCTATCGCTCCAATTGAAGCTTTTTGCGCTTCGATACATTTCTCGCCAAAGACGGGAAATGAGGTAGTTTTTGAGGTCATCGGAGACTTTGATTTTACGATAAAAAGACGGGAAAACAAGGCTTAATCTGGGAAAAATCGGCGTAAAAAGCGTCTTTCTGGGAAATCTGGCGACAACGAGCGGGAAAGCAGTCCAAGCTCCAAAAGAATGAAGTTTTGGGAGGTGAAAATGTGCCATACGAGAGTTTTCCTTGTCCATTTTGCGGTAAGGAGCTTCTGAACGCTACAATCGTTCGCGAGGTGGCTCAAGCAACCGTTCAGTTCGACAATGTGGGCACTTCAGCGATGTTAGCTAAATGCAGACACTGCGGACAACAAACCGGCATACTCATTGCTTCAGACAAGAACGCTTGGTTGATGCTTCCAACTCCGCCTGAAAACTTGCAAGAACTCTACTATGCCCTTCGCAACCTGATGAAAAAAGGCGTTCCAGTACAACAACTGGCCAAACAGCTGCAACAAGTCATTCCACCACGAAGAGCCGGCTAAAAAGGAGGAAGAAGGAACGAAATGGGAAGTGAAGATCAAGAAAGAAAAACAAAGCGAACTCGAATACTATGATAGTGAGCTCTTTCAACTGCTACGGAAAACCGTGAGAAATCTGGAGCGAACGAAGGCAGTAAAGAAGCAACAACGTAAGGTGGATTGGGGTGTCTATCCGTTTCGATCCCTTATGTGGATTGAAAATGTTCCCGAGACAGCGACCACGAAGCTAGACCAAAAATTCGCAGAATACGTCGATAGGCGGATACGACGGAAACCACATCAGCACCCATGGAAATTTGAAGGTGAGACTCACGGGGTTTTTTGGTTGACTTGCACTGATGAACATTGCGACGCTGAAGCACAGTTACTTGCGACAGACATGTTAGGAATACTTCAACACGTTTTTCTACCCTACTACCGAAGCCTGCAACAAGGAAAGACCATTTACAAAACCAAGGTGGAAAAACAGAGAATAGCCAAGTTCCTCAAAGAGTGGAAGGAAGAGACAATGAGAGAAGGAATCCGCGAACTCGAAAAAGAACTAACAGTCTGCCAAAAACTCTTGGAAGGTTCTCTTGGGACGGCCAATGAACTAAAAATCCAGCGACACATTCGGCGACTGGAAAAGGATAAAAAAGACTGTCAGATGGCCGCGCTCGTACTGTAGAAGGCGAAAACTTGCTAAATTGTCTCAAATTCATCAAAAAACGAGAATGCCAGCATCAATGGCGCGTTTATCATGTCTATTTGCCTGCGATGAGAGTTAAGTGTCTCAGATGCGGTCAGAAAAAGACAGTGACTTTCGACGCCTTCGCTTTCCTGAGGTGGTGGATAGTGCCCTATTTGGAGAACCCGCAAACCTTCAAGAACCACAGAAAAACCATCGAGTTCTTTGAAATCAACAAGGCTACTATAATCAGAAACACATTGGAGGAGATTCGACAAAAAATAAGCAGACTGGAAAAAGAGAAACAAGAGCTGAGAGAGTTAGAGCGGTTTTGCAGAGCAATCGCCTTGCTCTAAATTCCCCCCTTTTGGATAAATTTCTGAAAAGAATTAAGCCGTGAATGTCCCTGACGAGGATGGTGAAAATTCCATCCGCTCCTGCTAAAAACAGGGGTTGGCCAATCGCTCGGCTAAAGGGTCAAAAGCCCTGAATACGGTTGGCCGAAACGTAGAGGCTCAAAAGCTTCTACGTAGGACAAGAAGGTTAACTACTCTGCGACAAGCCTTCTTTTTCTGAGTGTAGCAGCGCTAATCGCAGATTTCGAAACGGTCGGGCGAAAATATCTGAAAAGGCAAGATTTCAGAAAGGTTTATATCCTGAACTTCCATGCATGGACTACGCGCTTAAAAAATGTTAGACGGAAAACGAGTTCGCACGAAAATCACAAAGAATTTTCTCGAGCTAATCATTCTTAGACGAATCGAGGGAGAGCCAGCACACGGTTACCGAATCCTAAGTGACATTCGAAAAGTCTACGGCGTCTCTTTCAGTCCCAGCACCATCTACCCTCTCCTCAACAACTTAGAATTGGGAGGATACATCGAAAGCAAATGGGAGACGGAGAAAGATAGACCACGTAAAGTATACTCTATAACTCCGGAAGGAAAAAAGCTACTAGAGAAGGCCGCAAACTCCTTCACCCAAATTTTGAACTCGTTGGCGACCTAAACGCAGCAGCGTATGCTATTCCCAAAACGTGGAAAATACACATTACATAAAAATGGGGGGAGGTGTCGTGATACGTAAAAATGTGTGTCGCCAGCCCCAAAAGGCAAGGGTGGCCGGGGCAAAAACCAACTGAAAAACACTGAAAAGACCATAGTTTCCACGTCAAAAAACACTAAAAAATGTCGTTGACTATTATTAACGAGATTTCTGTAAGACTATGTATATTTAATGCCGTCTTATAACGTCACTAATTATCAATTATTAATTATTAACCACTAACAATCAGCTTTTTTGGGGCTTTCTTGAGGGTTTTTGATGGAGTTTTGGGGCTTCGGGCGGGGGTGGTTTGGGCGTTGCGACACACACAAATTTGGGAGAACTAATTACCCCAAAAAATAGGCTTCAGAAAGGCATTTAATAGCGTAAAAAAACTTACGGTTGGATCACCCAGCAGTTTTTCGGGTCTTGCTTCTCGCATTCTTCACTTAACCCCTCTATCTTGTGTGCTTCTTTTATTTTGCAATTGCCGTTGTTGTAATGTGGGCACCGTCTAAATGCCTGGAAGGCGTAGAGGTCGGGTTTTACTTGTTTGATTATTCCTTTTTCTACAGCCTGAGCAATCATTCTTTTGTGCGTTTGGTCGTCGAGGAAGTATCTGTTTGCGATTTTTGCCAGAGTCTCGAACGAGTAGTAGTTTGGCGCTAAGGTTTGGAGTTCATCGAAGAAGTCAGCGTATTTTTCTTTGTTCTTGTTTTTCTCCATTTTTTCTCGTTCGTCCCTAGTTTTGAAGTAATCCTCCAATATTTGCCTCATAATTGTGGTTATTGTTTGGTTGTGAGTATGTGCCTTTTCCCACAACCTTTTTTTCGTTACCTCATCTAGGAAGTCAAATGGTGAATGTTTTAGGGCGTATTCAATGCAGCGGACAATGTAGTGGTTCCTGCTTTCGCCTTCGTCTTTTAATTTGTCGATTTCAGCCAATAGTTCGTGTTCTAGCCGAACATCCACTTTTTTTCGCTTGCCGTAAATACGTGGTCTCATTTTTGTCCATCCCCCATTGTTGCGGCGATCAATTTTAGAAACTCGCTGTTGTCATAGTGTTGTCCGGAGAGAAAGGTTGTAAGGTCAGCGAAGTGCTTTACTCCCCCAACGAATTGTTCCGCGAGGTCGCGGGCAGATTGATCGCTTCTCGTATCTTCTATGGTTTTTCTGGTTTTTTCCATTCTTCGCAGACAATTATAGTTATCAAAAAAGCCATTCTCATCCATTCTACCACTAAAAGCATGTATGGCCTGACCCTTATAAGCAAACGTTTCAGTTCTCAGTTCGATGCTGGGAGTGTTCATTCCCTTAGGTATTTTCTTGCAAGCTGTATCGTTCTCTTATCTTTTTTGCATATCTCCTCTAGCTCACCAAACAACTCGCTTCGTTCTTCTCTCAGTTCATCCTGTTCCTTCGACATTTCTTCACAATCCTTGCAATGTTCAATCCCAACTTCCCAATAATCACTCGACTCATACTTGGGGTCACTTTCTCGACATTCTTCTTTCAAGTAATGCAGTTCTGCAATTCTTTCTCCAATCTCCCAAAGTCTCTTAACAATCTCTTTGACTCTCGGATTTGCACTCTTAACGCTGGTATCGCTTCCAAAGAAAGGGCTATTCGAAACATCAATGAATTCTTTGATATCTGCAAGATGAAAAACGTGGGAAGCGTGATTGGAATGGCATGGGTTCCAAACGAGATTAAGAAAAACAAAGACATATTGAAAAAGTGCCAAGAACTGGGAATGGAAATAGTCAAAACATTGAAGAGGAAGCAGTAAGTAGTTATTGATCGACGAATTTAATGGGTTACTACTTCTTACACTTGATCTTGATGCAATAGAGTCTATGGTTATTTTCATTTTAACGCGGATAAACAGGGTTAGCGCAGAGGGGACTTGAACCCTTTTGGGTATAGGGACGAGTACGACCTATTCTTTCCTTTCTTACAGAGAGCAAGCTAAGGAATGATCAAAATATGGCTTGAGAAGTATAATAAGGCTATAATTCAATAATGTAAGTCAGGGAGCTATATTGGGCAAATCTTATAGTGCAGAGCTAAAGAACCTTGATTCCACTTATGAATGGGCTTTAGGGGCACCTATTGATGATTTGATGGCGTTTGTATGTGGTTCTCGGACTTTTCCCTTGGTTTCAGTCGGTTCTGGTGGTTCTCTAACATCTGCCATTCTTGCCTCTCTTCTCCATCAGCAGGCTGGAAGAATGTCGGTGCATATTACGCCTCTAGAGACGGTTTCCCGAAGTTATCCTTTGCATGATGTCTCCGCCCTTTTCTTTTCAGCAAGAGGGCGCAACCATGACATACTTGTCTCTTTTGAGTCAGTAGCAAAGGAAGAACCTCGACAGCTGATGGTTCTCTGCGCAAAAAAAGGAAGCCTGCTGAAGCATATCGCTGACGAATATCCATACGTGTATTTCCTCGAGTTTGACCTTCCATTGGGCACAGATGGATTTCTAGCAACACATTCGCTATTGAGCTTCGCGATATTCTTGATACGTGCCTACAAAGATTGTCTCTCTCTTTCATACAGAATTCCGGAATCGCTGGATTCTCTTGTACATCCAAGCATTTCTAGACATCGGTTTCTAAGCCAACTAGAGAGTGATGCCTCTGCATTGCTCAAGAAGGATACTTTAGTAGTTCTTTATGGCAAGTGGAGTAAGCCTGCCGCGTTTGACATCGAATCAAAATTTTCCGAAGCAGCATTAGGCAATGTTCAATTAACAGATTACAGAAATTTTGCACACGGCCGTCACAATTGGCTTGCAAAGAATGGGGATCGAACAGGAATTGTTGCCTTCATTACCCCAGAGGATGAGAAGATAGCTACTAGGACGCTAGACCTGATTCCAGAAAAAATACCAATTGTTCGATTGTTGTCTGATAGTTCTGGACCAATTGCTGCTTTGAATCTACTCGTTAAGACACTGTATCTTGTCAAAGTTGCAGGGGAATCAAAGGGAATTGATCCAGGTCGCCCTGGGATTCCTGAATTTGGGATTCGTATCTACAATCTTCGAATGCCCATTAGTCTTGAGAAAAATCCTCTTTTGGTCGAATGTTCTCCACCAGAAGTAGCTGCGATTTCAAGAAAGATAAGAACACACTTGTACCCTGCACAGACCGAGGGAATTATCCAGTTCTGGGTTAAGGCGTATCGCAAGTTTGCTCAGAGTATTCAAGAAGCCTGCTACGATTCCATTGTGTTCGATTATGATGGCACTCTTTGTGATCCAGCAAGACGGTTCACTGGTGCATCAACTGAAATAGGAAAGCTATTGACAAGCCTGCTGGAACAAGGCATAACTGTAGGCGTTGTTACAGGGCGGGGAAAGTCTGTAAGAGATGATCTTCAAAGAATAGTGCCCAAGGTATGCTGGTCCCAAGTTTTGGTTGGTTATTATAATGGATCCGACATTGGTTTGCTAAGTGATAACACCCATCCAGACAAGAATCGAGACATGGATTCGGCACTAAAATCAATAATATCATCGTTGAAAGAGCATGAATATCTAGGGTATATAGCCAAATACGAATGCCGGCCTAAACAGATCACTTTCGAGCCAGTTGGTTTATCGTCCCTTGATGATATTATGTATACGATGCGCAATCTTGTTGAGAAACTGGGTTTACTAGGTGTTCAAATACTTGAGTCAAGTCATTCGATAGATATTCTCGCCCCAGGCGTGTCTAAGCTCGATCTCGTGAAAGAAGTAAGCCTGAAAGCAAAGAAAACTAAGACGGCAGAAACCCTTTGCATTGCAGACAGAGGAAAATGGCCAGGAAATGACTTTGCCCTTCTCAGTGGGAAATACTCCTTGAGCGTGGATACTGTATCCACGGATCCGGATAGTTGCTGGAACTTGGCGCCTTTGGGGCATCGCGGTGTACGAGCGACGCTTGACTATCTCAAAGCAATCGAGATCGAAAAAGGTTTAATGCACTTTTACTGTAATAAATGTGGGAGTTTACTTGAGAGATGTTCTAGCGGAACGTTTATTGGCTAGAGTCATGAAATGGACTCCTGAGGACGTAGCAAGAGAAAGACCTGACTTACAAGCTTTAGCAACATACAAGTATGATGAATATCAGCAGTTCTCGCCAGGGATGCGATTCGTAGAGAGTCTAGCCCGATGGTTGGAGCAGTTTGAGGCCGATGAAGAAAGAAAAAAAGCTTATGAATTTGTTCGATCCCGATTGATTTTCGTATCAGAAGCCGAAATGGCCCATCTCGTAACGATGTCATATCCCGATGTTATTCGTCCCTTTTTGATAAGTCAAGTCGCTCTCATGAAACATATTCCAGAATGGTATGTCACCAAGATTGTTGAGAGTCCAGAATTCAGCATCCTTCTTCGTCAAAGCATGTTTCTCGGCTTAAGTGACGGTTCGCACATCGACATTTTCAGAAGAAGTTGCAGTTCCGACATTTCCCACGAACAGATTTTGCGAACTCATGAAATCAGCAGTAAGAGAGCAAGAGAAATGCAACAAAAACTCGAAGAGGATTTGACGAGCAAGCTCGGTCGAAAACCATCGGAAGACGAAGCGCGTTTTCGTATTGTTTTTCTTTTGGATGATTTTTCAGGCAGCGGTATTAGCTACATACGAAATGGCGAAAGAGGTTCTGAATACGAGGGCAAAATAGCTGCTTTCTATTATGACCATTGTGTGAAAAAGGTTGACGGTTTAAACCTGATTGATCCTTCGGATGTTCAGGTCTGTCTAGTACTTTATATGGCCACAAACCAAGCTTATGAGTATCTGCAAAAATATGGCCGTGAGCTCTTTGGGGTAATCCCCTTTACCGTAAAAGTAGTCAATCTCTTGGCGGAATCTGCAAAAGTAAATGATCAAGACAATACAGAATTCATACGTACTCTCAGCAAGTACTACGACAGCTCAATCGAGACCAAAAGCTACCTGAAGGGTCGACACGAAAAACCATATCTTGGTTTTGATGAGTGCGCACTTCCATTGGTGTTGAGCCATAACACACCTAACAATTCTGTTACTCTAATGTGGTTCGAAGAACATCGAAAATTTCACGGTCTTTTTCCAAGAATAAGCAGATTTTAGGGATGACAAATGAGGGAACCTCGAAACCCTTTTAGGATGCGCGCCTCAGAACATATAGAGTCGGATGACACCTTCCTACGACTTTTTGGTCCAGGGGTTCTAGATTTGTTGCAGAGAGAAGGAACATGGGATCGTGTTCAAATTTTCAGAAGCGCTCCGGGTGGAGGCAAGACCTCACTTTTTCGCCTCTTCACTCCACCGTCTCTTCTTACCCTTTACGATTTCCGCGCTAGTGAAGAGTACAAAGATCTCTATCATCGTCTTAAAAATTTTGACGTGATATCGGAAGAAGGACCCAAAGTACTCGGAATTCTGCTGTCTTGCGCAAGAAATTATGCCGCCCTTGAAGATCTTAACTTTGATAGAGGGCAGAAAGACCGATTGTTCTACTCGTTGCTCAACAGCAGAATAGTTCTAGCGACGCTAAGAGCTGCCTTAGCGCTTGAAAAACTTACATATCCGAATGACCTCTCTAAACTGAAAATCCTGAGACCAGATGGTCTAGACGCTACTATGATCCCTGTGCCATGCACTGGAAAGGAATTACATGATTGGGCTTCAAACTTGGAAAGAAACGTTTGCGGCACTATCGATAGCTTCGCTTCTCCTCTTGTAGATTCATTCTTAGCCTTTGACACCCTTTACTGTCTTTCTCTGCTTCGATCCGATTGCATTCAATTCAATGGATACCCACTAGCCGGACGAACCTTACTCATGCTGGATGATGTTCATAAACTAACGTCAACTCAAAGAAAGAACCTACTAGGTGCACTTTTTGATTTCAAACTGCCTATAGGCATCTGGCTGGCGGAACGACTCGAAGCCCTAACTTTGCAGGAACTGTTGGGATCAGGAGGCACACCTGGTAGAGAGTATAATGAACCAATTGTGCTTGAGGAATTTTGGAGACCTGAAGGAAATTCCAAGCGGTTCGAGCAAACTACAGCGAATATTGCTGATCGCAGAGCAAGATTAAATCCGGACGTTCAAGTCGGCCCTTTTGAAGGTTGTTTGCAGAGTTCGCTTGATAGCACTGAGTGGCAAGAGAAATATTCAGCGATCATACAGACAGTTTCCACGCGCATACGTGAAAAAACCCATTCAACTAAAAGATATGATCGTTGGTTAAGTACATGTGAGAGTACGGAAGGTACTCCACGAGAAAGGGCTGTCAGATGGCGTGCTCTGGAGATAAGAATAGAGCGTGATATCAGAAAGTCTCAGCGGCAGTTGGTGGACTCACCGCTTCCTGAAGAACAACTAGATGTGAAGTTTGAGTCAACGATAAAAGAAGCTGCCGAGCTTTTCTTGTCAAAGGAGTTCCAACTTCCTTATTACTTCGGATTCTCTCGCTTAGCAAAGTTGGCCTCTTCAAACATAGAACAGTTTCTTGAATTGGCAAGCGATCTTTTTGAAGAATTCATCTCGTCAAAATTGCTGCTTAGACAAACAGTCGTTTCTCTTTCACCAAATCGACAGGAAGATATTCTGAAGAAAGTTGCCAAACATCGCTGGGAAGAGCTTCTCCGGTCTGTTCCAAATGGACGAGATGTTATCAGACTGTTGGAGGCGATCCATCAATTATCTTCATGGGAAACTGAAAAATCCAATGCTCCATATGCGCCAGGCGTAACGGGAATTGCTATATCAATGGCTGAGAGGTCACGTCTGATTGATCCGAACACTCAAAAAGTGCGCCCTGACTATGTCCGACTCGCAAAAATCCTCTCTACATGCATCTCAAACAACTTGCTCGAGGCATCTCTTGATCGAAGTCAAGGACAGAAAGGAGGTAAGACATGGATGATTTTATACCTCAACAGATTGTTATGTCTTCAATTCGGGCTTCCGATCCAATATGGTGGATGGAGACCCGTATCCCTCAACGAGCTTTGCAGATACATTGACCAAGGATTCAGGTTACCACGAAGGAAAGGGGGAAATCTGTGACTATGAGCGAGAAGGAATTGCAGCCCAGATGGTCGAATTATTTCTTTTGCAAGGGAGATGAATTCAGGTTTTGGAAGGAATACTTGTCAAACAGCGAGAGGAACGTTCTTTATGTCCTAGGCTTGGGATTTGATCCAAGGATGTGTCATGGGCTAAGAGCAATGTCAGAAGTTGGAGGATCTGGAAAACGGGATTGTATCGTCATAGAGTTCGATGAAGGACCGAGCTCTCCTTCTATGATGTACTCCAGTTTGATTGAGGCGAACAAAAGAACGCTCGAAAACGTGTTCCATGGAGGAAACAAAACGTTCAAGAAGGTTTCTATGTGGTCAAATGATCACAGACGTATAGGGTCTAGAAATGCAGCAAGTGTTTTTCCAAGCTTAGACGACTTCGCAAGCTATTCTGACATCGTCATTGACGTGAGTGCTATGCCTAGGGGAATCTATTTTCCTCTGATTGGAAAAATCCTCTATCTTATAGATTCATCTTCAAAACTAAGTGTCTCCGCAAAATCTTTGAACCTTCATGTGCTTGTGTCTGAAAACGCTCAATTGGATAGCCGGATCAATGACGAAGGAATTGATGAGGATGCAAGCTACATGTACGGATTTACAGGAGCTTTAGATACTGAATCGGCGTCAGGTTCGCCAAAAGTCTGGATCCCAATTCTTGGTGAGAAACAAGGACAACAACTCGAGCGTATCTATAATTTGGTCCTCCCAGATGAAATATGTCCAATGCTTCCGATGCCTTCCGTTGACCCTCGTCGAACCGACAACTTGCTAGTGGAATATCGAGAGCTTCTTTTTGATCGATTACGAGTTGATCAAAGGAATTTCATCTATGTTGCGGAACAGAATCCATTTGAAGTTTACCGAGAACTCCACCGCACTATCATACACTATAACAAGGCACTAAAAACTCTTGGAGGTTGCCAAATCGTAATCTCTGCTTTAGCAAGTAAGCTTTTGTCGATTGGCGCACTACTTGCAGCATATGAACTGAAAGATTATGGATCCGGAGTTGGTATAGCTCATGTTGAGACGCAAGGGTATCATTTCGAAAGTGGCGGGGATATGGAAAAGCAATTATCCAGAACCGACCTTTCTACATTATGGCTTGCAGGAGATTGCTATGGTCGATAGGGCTCAGTTTGACGTAAATTCTTCTAATTCATTGTGTGTAGGAACAGGATTAATTGCTCTTGACGTACTGATAAATGGGAAAAATGAGGGCACTCTGCGCCTTTGGGCAGGTGGGTCATGTGGAAATGTCTTAACTATACTTGCATACATGGGATGGCTATCCTATCCAATTGCTAATCTTGGCGAAGATAGAGCCTCAGACATTATACTGAGTGATATAAGACGATGGGGAGTCAAAACTGATTTTATTTACAGATCGCAAAAGACTATAACTCCAATTATTATTGAAAAACTCAACAATAATGGTAGAACAGCGACCCACGAATTCAAATTCAAGTGCCCGATTTGTGGCTCGCCTTTACCGCGAAATAGACCCGTTCCCAGTAGACTATTACAAGAAATAATTGAAAAAATACCTGTGGCGCGCGTTTACTATTTTGATAGGATTTCTAGAGCTGCCATCAAACTCGCAAAAGAGCAAAGACTGCATGGTGCACTTATAGTATTTGAGCCATGCAAATTCAGCAGAGAAAAACTGTTCAAGGAGTGCCTAAAGATTTCACATATCGTGAAATATTCACGCGAGCAAATAGATATTTATGCTCTAGAAAGCAACATCCCGCTAGAGATCCAGACCCTTGGTTCTGAAGGATTGAGATACAGGTTTAGAAAGTCGGAAGAAGCCTGCCAAGAATGGAAAAAAATGCAAGCATTCCATGTATCAGACCTCATAGATTCAGCAGGTGCGGGCGATTGGTGTACTGCTGGCATCATCCACTTATTGGGGCAAAAGGGCGCAGAAAGCTTTTTCGAAAGATCAGAGGAAGAAGTTGAAGAAGCCTTAAAGTTTGGTCAGGTTTTAGCAGCATTGAAGTGTAGTTATGAAGGCGCACGTGGGCTTATGCACAGTCTAAGTAGAAACGAGTTGGAATCGTTAGCATGCAAGGTAATTGAAGGTAAGAGTATTGACTTACATGTGTCAACGGTAATTCAGGAAAGTGAACGGCGACCTCTTCAATACGTTTGTCCTTCTTGCGGAAGCAAAGAAAGAAACGGATGATCGTATGGTGTAGACTTGAACCCTTTTGGGTGCTAATCCCGTAGAGATCCACCTTCGCAAGGTGTCCCTCTTCCATGACTGATACGCTTCGCTCCTTGCATACAATAAAGGTTAATAGCGCTGAAGCGAGATTAGATGTCTATGAAAACAAAGAAAGAGCACAATGATTACTGTGAGTCTAAAGGTATTTCTCGAAAAATCTGCGGCGAAACAAATCAATGGATGGATGAACCAGCAAGAAACGGAGGTGGTTGTGCCCATAGAGAACAAAGGCATAGTTCCATGGATTGTTTGAAATGGGCCGCGTTGTCAGTTAGAAATCCTGGAGAAGTTGGAAATCGGTATCGTGCATGTCAGATTCATCGTGAAGCTGATAGGAAAACAGACCGTTGCGGTTCAAAATCCTTACATGAATAATCCTTTTTGCTTACGTTGTTAGACTCCGTCGCGCATGCTACTAAAGGCTCAATAGTGAGCTTTTCTCTGTCCACTCGGGATACTCTTTGTAAACTCTTTTGACCAACAACGGCAGAGGGAGGCTTCCATATTTGTCGTAAACAAAGTTAATCCTCCTTCTCACTTGCTGCGGCAAGATGTTCTGGTTCAACCAATGACTTAGTGAAACCTGGCCACTTGCTGTTATTTGGTAACACATCATATTGTTGCCTGAAACGGTTGTTTCAACAATCTCGTCTAGAAAACCTAAAGCAATCAACTCGTCAACTATTGAACGCAGCTTGTATGAGTAGGGACCATAGTAGCTTTTTTGGAATTCATAATCCACAATCCCCCCTAGCTTGTCCTGAATTAGGAAGACTATTTTTTGTAGCCTTGTTCTGCCTCTAAGATAGCCTTGCGAAAGAGAGACTATATACAAGGGAATTGCAGCATCCAAAACAGGGTTTTTCTTGCTCACAAGTTACACCTCTATTGAGTATTCTTCTTCCCTTGAGGCTGCGGCAGCCTCTTCGATTTCGCTCATTTGGTCAAGTACTCCAAGTATGGCACGCTGTTTCTCTACTAAGTCTCTCTTTACACTTTTAATAATTTCTTGAATGGACTTAAGCTTGTACAAATAGCTTGGTTGCCGTCCCTTTCTTTTTTTCCCTTTCTTGGAAATTTTCGTTGGGGAAATCTTTAGTACATATCCGCGGCTCACCAACGTTTCGAGAGCTTGACTGACATTTTTTTCAGACACATTCCATGGCTTACCGTAGAGGGGTATTAGGGAACCTTCACAAGCGTGAAGTTCTGTATAGGCCTTGTAAGCAGACACGGCAGGTCTCTTTCTAAATATCTTGCTTTCGAACAGATGCAGGAGCACCAAACATGTTATCGAATCCAAGCCTGAGTGCAATGAGAGAGTGTAAGCATACTTACAACACAGGTCTATCAGTCTTTTGGCTAAATCTGGTGGATTATTTCCAGTGCGAGGCAACTAGTGCAACACCTCTGGTCACCTCAAGAGACATTGGTATAGTATCTTCTTGGCTCTTTTATATTGTATTTTCCTTATTTGAAGAAAAATGATCATGGCATTAAAACTTTTTATCAGTTCTTTTTCGCAAAGCAATGAAAATTACATTTATTTTAGGCTAGGCCCAAGTCTCTTTAGTTATGGGGGTGATTATTATGAGCGAAAGCGGCACGGAGAAAAAAACTATTGACATAGTAGTGGACTCAGCACGCGGGAGCGTAGAACTCGAAGTTCTGAAGACAACAAAGGTTCAAGAAGTTCTTCAAATGGCTGTTGCCAAACTAGACCTAGGGCGCTGGGAAGAATATGAACTTGTCTTCAAGGGCGATGTACTCAAGGGTGAACGCCCGTTAGTGAGTTATGGTATAAAGGACGGAGACCATTTGGACCTGACGAAGAAAACAGTAGTAGGCGACCAGTAATGGATAGAGAAATCTCGAAAAGAATAATCCTAGAGCAGGTGGCCCAAATCAACCCTGTTTTGAAACAGAGGTACGGATGGGAAATAGAGGTCGATGAAATGACGGTCTACGTCAGGTTAAGAAGCTCCAAAGATAGCGAATCCTACATGCTTCGGATTCAGTGCGACGACTATCCTGAGAAGAATCCAGTCATGCAGTTTGTAAACCCTGAGACTCGCAATCCTGAACCAAAAGCTTGGCCTGTAGATCAACCTACCGAAGGTTCGCCGGTCTTCAGACAAGACATGACCATATGTTTAGCCCCACCACCGCCAGCAAAATGGGAAACACTCGGAGAAAGGATCCACAGAATGCAATTCTACCTCGATTATCAGGGCTACAAAGGACGACGAAGTGGGTAAAATGCCGCTGCCATCCGCTAACAGGAAATGTAGTCTTCCACGGAAGAAAGGAGAACCAACTCTAAGGATAAGGGTTAAACGAATAGTCAAAACAAGGGGCGCCAAAATGGTTTATGTACCTAGGCCTGTACTCAAGAAAACAGCAAAACATCTGAGGCGCTATGGCGAGCAACATTGCGAAGGACTCCTGTTTTGGAGTGGTGTTCAAACTGCTGGTGGAGACATTTTTGTTACAACATGCATCTACCCGAGCATTACAAGCTGTTCACCTGGACATGCGAGTATGGACGCAATTCCAGGCGCTGAGGTCGTGTCTGAAACGCGAAGCCGCGGTTTGATTGTGTTGGCACAAGTTCATTCACACCCGGGATCAGCTTTTCATTCGAGCACTGATAATTGCAATCCATTTGTCTTTTCTGAGGGATTTTTCTCAATTGTAGTTCCTCACTTTGGGAAGTGGGGAATGGAACCCCTTTGGAAATGCCGCGTTTATAGGTATGGGAGAGACGAAAAATGGAACGAGCTAGGAAAAGAGGATATACAACGGACATTTCTTGTTGTGGATCAAGAAGTGCGCCTCGGAAAGTGACAGATAACAAAGAACGTGTCGATTCCGAAACGTTCTATAGCCTAAGAGATGACAGGACATTGAGGCTCGTTGGTAAGAGTGACTACAGAAACAAAGCAGTCTTAATCACAATCGACGATGAATTACAGACTTTGAACGGACAAACCATCCTTCTCTCGGCCTCAAATTTGATCGCTAGATTTTGCCGTAACATCGACGTGCTTTGTGATGAAAGCATAGACACCATCCACATTTCACCAAAGTTCTACCGCAAAAAAGTTGCCGACACAACAATGAAAATGCTGAAAAGCATTGATCCATATGGTAACTTTAGAATCGTCAAAAAACCGAAAGCCGACTACGATGCAGTCCTCGCCGTTGGAACTCCTTCCCCAAGGGTCAGCCCTGACGTTTGGATAAACTCTAATGGTTGGATTGCATACATTAGCAAAACTGAAATAGACCTCCCAGTTGACAGAAAAAAACAAAACCCAATTGGTGCGGGTGCCGCTGCCTGTTTTGGCACAGGCGAGATTTTCAAGCATTTACTTGACGTTAAAGACAAGAATCTATACATCGAGAAAGTGACATTTTCATCTTTGGACTATTCGATGAATTGTGCTGACTTCTTCAATCCTGATTTACCTGAAGATGTACCACTAGGGAATGTTCAGATGGTTGGAGTAGGAGCCATAGGCAGCGGAGTAGTTTTCTTTCTATGCATGTTACCTATTACGGGCTCTCTTACCTTAATTGACTACGAAAATATCGATATCTCAAATTTGAACAGGTACATGATTGCAACCCTTGACGACGTAGGCATGCCCAAAGTTAATGTTGCCACAGAATATTTAGGTCACCATCAAATCAAAATCGCATCCTATCAGTGCAAGTACAACGAGTATACAAAGAATAAGGGAGCTGGTAATTTCGACGTTGTCTTGCCACTAGTGGATAACAACGAGACCCGCCATCAAGTTCAAATGAACATGCCGTTGCTGACTATATATGGAACCACTGGCGAATGGGCGTTTACGATTGGACGGCACAAAGCTCTCGAATATGATTGTTTGATTTGCAGGTATCCAAACGCTGAATCAATTGATGAAAGTTGCGGAATTGCTACTGTTTCTGAAAGAACAGAAAAAGGTTCGCTAGAAGAACACACAGCCGCGGTATCATTCGTGTCTGCATTAGCCGGGGTTCTAACCGCCGGGGAACTCGTCAAGAAAAATATTGCCGGTTATCCTTTCACGAAGAACTTCTTTCAAGCGGATATGTTTACGTCGCCTGTTTATGCAAGGCATATACAAAGAAATAGAAAGAGAGAATGCATATGCGGCAAGTCTTGGTTCAAGGGGGTCTTCAGAAAGCGCATTCAGCAAATCGAAAATAACGGGAGGTGAGAATGTGGACTTGGAAGCAATCTTCGAATTTATCTGTGAACATCCGCCCATGGCTTTAGTGTCAGGTGGGATACTTTGTTTAATTCTGGCGGCATTACTAAGACCAATCTATCCCCCGTCTTCAGAGATTCTCTTAAGTTGGGTTCCATGGCTGATTGGTGGAGGGATGCTTCTTCAAATATTATGGTTGTTCAGGCATCAAATTGGTAAGTTGATATCCTAATTTTGATGCTCCTTTCCCTTGTCAGAAGCGTGCACGAACATAGATGAATCTCATTGGACGTGTTTGATTAGGAGGTATAGATTGATTTGCGTGAGATCGTCTAGTTTAGTGTTTTGAAGCTTAATCTCACAACAACTCAAGAATATCGACTATTTTGTCAAAAGGGGCTTTTGGTGTGCCGGAGAGATTTGAACCGACATTCCCCACAGACAAAGACACGTATATTAGACCTAGTTCTCCATCCTTTGTTAGAAATACACACAGCCGTCAGTGGGACTTGAACCCATCTACGCGCTGGTCCGTAGAGGTCTAAACCATTTCAGGTGTTAGTCCCGAAAGATAGAAAAGGAGCGCGCGCTTTCTGTGCATGAGCTATTCCCCAATGATGTGATTCTTGTCTTGTTAGGTCGAAATCCCTTTCCTTTTGATTCGCTCTCACGGCAATTTCAGATTCTGCAACAGACTCTTGTCACATCTCGTAATCAAGAAATCCTTAAACTGGGTCACGTTTCTTTTAGCCATCTCAAAAAGCTGTTCCGGATTAATCACCTCACCGCAATAGAATTCTGGGATTTCATTTAACGCTTCATCAAGATGTGGATATTTATCGATCTGTCTTGCGAAATCCATCATCTCAAATATTATTTTTCTCCCTTCTCCAGGGATATTTGAGTATGCCGAGGTGATGTCATCTGCATAAAGCGCGTCATAGTTCCAGAGGTTAGCATAGTGAATCGCTGTTCTGCGAACAATACATGGAAAACACACTCCGCAATGTCTCGTTTTGCTTATTGATACTTTCTTGTACCGCAACCGCGTCACATTCGGGCAGGATACAGTCATCCTCACTAAATCTCTGAATCCGTCGGAATCGAGCAGTTTAACGACCTCGCCTTTCGTCATTTTTGAAAAGGGATTCTCAATAGTCACATGATGACCAAAAAGCACATCCAGAAGCTCCTGATACATTGCAGTAAACTTCGGATGAACTGTTCGAGTGTTACCGTATATCCTCGACTGGGTCAGAGGGATGTTGAGTGCTAATATACCATTTTCGAAAACGAATTGCCTCTCAATTCCAATTTTCAGAGCAAATATGATGCCTAGAGTAATGTAAAGAAAAGATCTTGAGAACTCGGTATACTCTCTTGCGGCTAAGTTAGTCCCAGGCTTAGCAGTTGCTCGAATTTGGTACCACTCAAGGTTTTTTCCCATCGGGCTCTGAAGAGAACTCACGAGCTCTTTTTGAGCATCTGATATCAGTCCCATACCTGGATGACTTACCAGGATAGGATCCAGTTTCTCGTTTTTCACCCATTTGACTCCGGCAAGGCTGTCAAGTCCGCCTGAGAATAGGGCTACGCATTTTTCACTTTTCTTCTGGAACCTGAACTCTTCTTTTGAAGGTGCTCCTTGGACGAACTCAAAATTAAAAGTGTCCCCCGTGAGAAAACGAAGAGTATCCTCCAGACGAGATTTGACACTGTTCCATTTATCTTTGTTTGACACAGACATCAATGCACTGAAGTATCTGGGTCCCAATCCTGATCGAATAGTTTGCTGATCCCATACATACACGATCAAAGCGATATTGTAGAGGTCCAGAATTATCGGGTCAAGTTTGGAACCCAATACATCCTCAATCGTTGTAAGATCATTGTGTAGGTTCTGATTCGTTCCTGTAACATACAAAACTAATGGTTCTTCTAACGAGTACAAGTCCTCTGTCTGCGTTGTGTATTCATCGCGCAGCACGACATTGACAGAAGGCTTGTCTTGGCTCACAATGGTCACCTATGTCCTTTCAGTAATGCTCTCAAACGCCTCATGCACAAGTTCTGCGACCTCAGGTTCCACAAGGACGTTCTGGGTGAGCCTTTCGATGAGTCCCATTCTTCCTAGCGTGTCCACAATGAGTTGAGCTTTTTTCTTACACTCAACGCGCAAATCATGCTTGAATTGTTCAATCTTTTCCGGCGGATAGACCCGCTCCTCTCCATCTACGTAAAACCTGTAACTTGTATCTTCTTTTATCTGGGCTGCTGGATTTTTCTCCGAATGTAGGTAATACATGATAAGTTCGTAGAGATAGTTTGTCAGGAGTAGTTTCAAGAATCCCTCTTTGCCGTGTTTCTCCAAGAACTCTTGGATGTTGCCTTCCGTGTTTCTTCTGCTCGTGGTCACTCTATTCTCCCTCATCGACTAGGGCTCGTGCCCCCTTCGACATGATCTGGTTCATCGTTTTCTTGAACGCCAGTTCAGCAAGTCTACCAAAAGGTGAATTGGAGAACTCAGGCTCCATCTTTGAAAAAGCAATATTCCAGAGTCCTTCGGAGATACTTGGAATTATGAACTGCTCTGAGACACGTATAGCCTCGCCTTTCAAAGCCTCCTCCAAGCCCTTGTCCCTGACATCAATGACGAATTTTAGCCCCTCTGAAATACCGAAGACTATGGGTGTGCTTACCGGGTTTATTGTTAGAATGGTACGCATAGCCTCGGAGAAAGCGATGTTCACGACCGTTTCAGCATTTCTGTCAGACGCCTTGAGAGTACCAATAACGTTATTCCACTTTCTAGTTGCAGGCGCCCTTGCGGCTCTGGAGGTGCCCATCCTCACCATCTCGGCCTATTTTGATCGAACTGCTTAATGTAACTTTCGATTGTAGCCATTGATACTACCGTTTCGTTCAATCTGAAAATGGACCCTAGGTCTATAAGTCTCTTTATATCGCTTGGCAGTTTACATGCCCATGTCGCTAGAGCAGACATTTCAGAGGCTGGCATGAATATAGTTAGGACCTTAGTGTCACGGAATATTCTTTCTCTCCTTTCGGCAATATCTCCTGAAAACTCTGGGGCAATGATAAGGAAATATTCTAATGGTGCACCATTGAGGATGCGAATCCTTTCAATTTTGTTTTTGATATAGTCTTTATATCTTAGCTCATGATCCGATTCCATGAAATACGACTTCTTTGCAGACTTGCATTCATATAGCAGCGCAAAACGATGTATCTCGCTTGTTACTACGATTCCTTCAGGCTCATGCTTGAAAAGACATTCTTCACCGAGTTTTTGAGTAGTGTAATTGAAACAATAATGAAAAATGGAAAATACCGCATCCTCAAACACTTGCCAGGGCTCCAATCCCTGCTTACGAGTATATTCTTTCATTTCCTCTGGGATCTCTTGTCGAGCAATACTAGGTAATGCAGTAGCAAGAAGAGGCGCCCCAAATATGTCATACAGTTCAGAATACTCTAAAATGGTGGACTTGCTGATCTTCTTTTCTTCAAGCCCAGACAATATGGTTTGTTGGTCAAAAAACTCAATTCTTAGCTCTTCGATTTTATGCTGAACGTCGGAGTTCAGGCCGGAAAGATTCTTTGAACAGATTATTATCATGCGGCTTGCCAATGAATCTTTTGCCAACTTATAGAATCCTTCTACCGATTCCCGCGTAGGAGTTGTTTTCACTATTTCAACCATCGTTTTAGAGGGAATCTTGAACGGAGGGGATGGACTCAAATATCCTGAAACATCTGAGAAGTGCTCATAAGGATAATATCCGACTGGTGCGAAACCAATGATTCTCAAGAACGCCAAAGCCTGTCTTTCGAATGTTTTGAATTCTTTATCACTCAATTTCATCAGTTGACCCCAGATCCACTGACACCCAGGTTGAACGTGATTCCTTTACTATGCCGATATGTCTTGAGAGTGGTTTAATATCCTGCAGTTCCCACGCATAGCTTTCCCAGTATTTTGATTTCGCAGCGTATTCCACGTCTTCTTTTGGTTCTCCAATCGGGGAATCGAGAGTCGTTACTTCATATCCATGGAGACTGACTTTCAATGGTTCAGTCATAGCTTTCCTTAGGTCTGAGGACGTAACGTAGAAGCAATTTGCGAGGTTTGCAACACCTAGAAGGACACCACGTGGAAACAGATGTGAAACTGCATTCAAAGTGGCACTTTTCGTTGTAATAACGGAGCTAGGCGATGCTGCTATTCCTATAGTCCCCTTCTTTTTTGTTTCATAAGATCGGAACTCCCAACGTTTCTTACCGAACACTATGAGAGAAGCATAAGGCTGTTGAACCAGCAAGCAATTAAGCATCTTTCTGTGAGGCAGAATGGATTCGTCTGGAACTCGATTCATAGTTCCTATTTGAATTTGATTTAGTATATAGGTTCTTGCTATGTGAGACTACCTAGCGCGCGCGCCTCATTCTTCATATTTTCCAACTTTTTTCATTTCCTTTCCACATTTTGGGCAAAAAGCCTTTTCTAAGACTTCCAGAATTTCCATTTCACCATGTTCTGGACATATCCAAACAGTTACTTTTGTCATAGTAACTTTTCCTTTGATTTAATAATTCTTGCATCATTTTAAAGATTTTTGCATTTTGGATCACTTATGATGAGTTTCCACCCTTATCCCGCTACATCACTAATCTATAGGTTGCTCTTTTCACTCTCTCTACTGAACCTTCTCTAACCAAGTGCGTTAATGTGCTTCGCACAGTGTGTTGGTAATTTAGTTGTCTATATGTCATTTTTAAATCATCATCCACTAGGGTTCTATGTTGACGCACCTCTAGGTATATGGTTTGCAAATCCACTGTTTCTGGGTAATGAGCTTCCAAGACGTTGACTATTGCTTTCCACCATTCAAGAATAGTCATAAAATTCGCCTCCTTACATTTCTCATAATATATATCTATTTGTTACAAGCTGCTGAACCAGTCTGCAACTACCAGATTCCTGAACAGAATCCGGATGCTTGTCCAAGAGTTTCTGCAAGGTGGAATAGGGCATGGTTGAGGCTGAGGGAAAGGGTTAAGCAAAAGATTACCACCGTGTGGTAACCCCCAGTCACGGGGGCTTCTAGCCAAGTTACCTGACGAGAAAGCAGTGGAAAGTATGGTTCAGCGTATTGCGAAGAAGAAACTCGTCTTCTCACCAAAACAAGAGTTTGTAAGCTAATATATTAATCCACAGTAATGTCGAAGAGGCATCAATCAAATGGGGAGTTTGCGAAATGGCAGTCCGTGGGCAAGAAAAATTGTCCATTAACCTTAAATATAAGAATCGCTGAAACGCTAAAATGTGGTAGTGATGCCCCGCCAATTTGTTATGAAAAAATACTGATCAAGCTTTTGCCAAGGGCTCTAACTTACCAGCAAATAACGGTTCTTGATGAACTGAGTTCCACTCAAAATCACATTACTGTATCGCGTTTCATCAGACATCTTTCCAAAAAACACCAAATACCGCCCTCTACATTACGATGGAATATAAGGCAACTTAGAGAGCTTGAACTGATAAAATGCGGTACAAGCATCACCAAAGGAGTTCCAATGGAAACGACCAATTCCGGAAAAATCGTTTATGCGATGCTAAAGCAAATGAAGGAGGAATAGCGTTTTGCATATGAATTTAGAATTCTCAAAACTTAAGTATCCAAGAAGCTCGCATATTGAATCTTACGAGACATTGGGGTATACACAAATGAGGGCTCAAACCAAATGCATTAAAGCTGACGTTACAGAACGCACGGACCGAGTCCTGCATTATCTTCACCGCTCTGATGTGCGAGCTATTCTTGGATTAATGTACGAGTCCAAGAAACCGATTACGCTTATGGATATTGTGCATAATCTAGGAGACACAAGTGGCACTGCAATTGCGGTGTCTTTGATAGTCGAAGGAGAGAAGCTTGGCCTTGTAAAACGAACCCCTTCCGCTTTAGGCACAAATAGTCGGAAGATAGCGTTCAAACTGACTATTCAAGGTAAAAAAGTTTTTGATAAATGCTTAGAACTATGCGAAATTGCCAAACTAAAGTATGAAACTTGAACTCCTTTTCATTTTTCTTATCTATGTCCAGCAAACGAAGCAACTCTTAAATAAACTAATTCGCTCAACACTTCCTTCTCTTGGAGGCACTAAATGGAAGGCGCAGACGAAGATCCATTGAGGAGGAAGGAGGTAATTCAAGCTCTTGACGGCTTTCTCCAACAGGTCACTAATTCAACCATCGAGTTTTCAAAGCGACTACGAGCGTGTTGCAGCAAATGCTCAGAACTACAAAAAGCGGAAAACGCCGATTTACAGAATAACGATGAAGATGGCGAAGAAAAAATTCCGTGTGAGGACTGCATTATTCAAAATGTTATATATGGGCTTTTGACTGCAGCACATACCCTAGAGGAGAACATCAAACTTAAAACAGGTTTTTGAGCTGCTCAATGTATCCTTTGTAGGCCTCTGCGGCTTTCTGTCCTTTTGGCGTGATGTAATAATAAACCTTGGACCTACTTCCCTTGACTAGTTCTCTATCGATTAGTTGAAGGGATTCCAATTGCCGCAATCTCGCGGTCAATGTTGCGGGACTTTTGAAGATTTTTTTCAATTCCCAAAACCGCTTCTTTCCTTTAACCAATTCGAGCAGAAGCTCCGCTCGGTCATCAGCGAAAGGATTTTTCTCTTGGTTGAGTGTCATTTATAACTACCTAGGATATGCATCTTCAAACCAATGAGACACACTTGCTACTTATAAACGGTGCGTTTTTAAAATTTTCGTTCGGTTTCAGACCAAAGTCGAAATAATGACTATTACCGTAAAAAAGTCTGCAGTTCAATAATAAAACTTTAATACAAGGTCTATATCAATTAACAGCACACTCGCACGGTGTTGGAGCGGAATGATTTGAAAACAAATCCAGAATCCTGCGCCCTACTCGCACTTTTTTCCTGGAGCATTGTGCCCGCCTGCGTGACTTGGCTGGGCATAATTCAGCCCGGTTTTCCGGGACTTCAAACGGCGTTCCTCTTCTCACTAATAGGTGTCCTAGCCTTGGGGGTCGCCTTTGCGTCAGTTCCAAAAATGAGAGAGATGTACCTGCAAACCTTTCTTGACAACGCGTCCAAGCCAAAACACATAGCGCGATTTGTGCTACTAGGGCTATTTGGAACCATCATCTACTACCCATTGTACGTGCTTAGCTTTGACTTTCTATCGATACCTGAGGTGTCAACGCTGAACTATACGTGGCCAATGTTCTTGCTGTTGTTTGGCTATGTCTTCAGGCGGTGGCGAACAAAAACTGAAGGAAAACACGAGAATTCAGGGCGCTCAGTGCTGAACGCGCTCGGTTTAATAATAAGCGGTTTTGGCGCGTTTCTTATCATAACGAAAGGCTCGATGCTTTCAATTGATGCTAACGCAGGTGTCCTTTACATAATCATTGCGGCAGTTTCACAAGCTCTGTTTTTTTTCCTTCCGCAAACTGTCTGGTTTGATTATGACGAGCCTCTTGCGATTTTTGCTGGGCTCTTCACAGGGGTGCCAATATTGGGTTTTCTTTCCTTCTTTTCAGGAACTATGTCTTTTCCAACAAACGCTTGGGCTTGGCTCCCTCTTTTTTTGATAGGAGTAGTTGGTGTGGCTTTGGGATACGTTATGTCTCTGCGGGCTCTCACTAAAGGCGAGACATTTAGAGTCATTGGAATCATTTACTTAGTGCCGATAGGGCAACCAGTTTTGGCCGCAGTATGGGAAGCACTGACACAGGGGAGTGGAGTCAGTGCATTTAAGCCTTACATTGTTCTCGGCATTGCTTGCATCTTCTTTGCGAGGTTTTTCTTTTACCTGTCTAAGAATAAAGCACGAAGTAGCAGTCTTTCCAAAAAGTCAAAATAGCCCATTTTTGTTCATTCTAGGAGCTTATTTCTGGCTTTCGTAATACTATAGGAAAACGGGTGCTGTGAGTAGTCCCGCGGATGGTGGCGCCGCGTTCCATTTTTTTCTTTGAGAGCTCTGCAATCACGCCTTCACGGGTTCGTCCTGACATTGTAAAAACTGCCCTCACAGGAACTTCGCCACAATCGGTCAGAATGACGATGTCCACTTCTCTCTTTCCATAAAACCGTACGATGTCTGAAAAGGAGTAGTAATACCTCTCCACCACTACGTTGTCCTTCTCTATTTTTATGATCTTTCCTTTAATTTCCGTCTTCTTCAGCCTATTTCTGATGCTTAAACACATAGTTGATAAACGGTTAGACAAGGCTCAACCCTTGATGCTTTCTTTGATGAGAGAGACATCCGCTCCGCTTTGAAAACGATTTAAATAGTTAACATCTTTTTCTCTCAATCTTACTACCATAATATAGTAATTGATGACATCGGTATTTAAATCCTAATCTGCAACAAAAATTGCGCACAATGGTCAAAAATGGTCGCGTCGCCTTTCTTGGGCATTATTTTACGACCTTATTATCAAAGGTGGCAAATTAGAAGCCATTATGAACAATGGGTTATTGGAGGCATCTAAGAACTTGGCAAATCTGCTACTTTCAAATATTCAAGGCATTCGATTGCTTTCCTGATCAACGACTCAGCCTGCTCAGGACTCACCTCAGCAAATGGTTTGTGAGCCAAATCATCTCTTTTATCCTTTATTTCAAGCATCTTGTCATAAATTGGTTGGCTTGTTATATCTAAAGCACGAAGAAAGACAATAATACGTTCCAAAGTTAAAGACTTCAATCTTTCATTCGAAACTTTATGGTGAAGATGGCTCTGTAGAATTAACGAGCCGAAATGCTCAAACAACGCGGCAGACAACACTATTCCCCTAAACCACGCCCTCTCTGCAATTGCATCTTCCAACATTTGGCGGGGAGTTTTCCGTGCAAAAAGATTTCTCTTTCCAACCAGCATCTCTTGTGAAAGTATTTGGGCGAGGGCAACAGGAATCGCTCCTGGACCTACTTCTGGTTCTTCTTCTCCAGAGGGCGAAATTGCACCTGACATTGTGCTTCCATTTTATGGTAAAAGAAAGTATATCTCTTTTACGGTCATCGTCATAAAAAAAGGAGGGTTTGCGAGAGTTAATGCCGGCTGTTGGCTAATCTTTCTTCTTGATCTCACTACTGTTTTCAAGTTTTATAAAGGTCAGGGCGTATAGTTTTTGGTGTAAAATGTGTCGCGTGTGGTAGTGGTCGACCGTGAATTTCTCGAAAGAATTCTGGAAGAAATAAGGGAGATTAAGAAGGAGCTTTTGGAGCTAAGGCAGAGAGGACAAGCTTCTCAAGGCTCTCAATGCGATTAAGCGCATCTTCAAGTTTCTTCTCTTCTTTGCTTTGTAGTTCTAGTGCTATTTTTTGGTCGAGTATGAGGCCGCATCGGGTACATCTGATTGTTGCTGGGGCGTTCTTTTCTCCGCAGTTCGGGCAGGCCACTAGCAGCATTACGCCGTTCTTTTCTTCGTGGTCGTTTGCTAGTCCGTGTATTTGAAGTATGGCATCTTCGTTGTCGCGGCCGCTGAGGTGGATGTAGCGGGCGGCCATTTTTGACGATTGCGTCCATCCGGCTACTCCTTTAAGCTGTGACTCTCGGAGTTTCTTGGCGAGCGCGGTTAGTTGCGTGTGCCTGAAGAGGTATCCCCACACCCTCTTTTTCACGCCTGCCTTCTTTGCCGTGTTCTTTACGATTTCTCTGAACGTGGCGTAGTGGAGGGGTTTCCTGTCGCCGTTTGTGCTCACGCTTACCCAGAGTGGAGCGTCGACATCATTCCGGTAGGGGTGTTCGTTCAGCCAGTCGAGGAGTGCACGGTGTGCGAGCACAACGGTGACACGACGGAAACCGGTTTTTCCGACGACGGAGAGGACACAGTAGCCGTTCCGGAACTCCACGCTTCCAACCCTCATTGTGAGGAGCTCGGTGATTCTCAAGGCGCCCTCGAAAAGAGCGTAGAGTAGTGCGTAGTCACGGGCATTTCTTGTGTTTTTCAGGATGTTTGCAATGTCTTCTGTCGTGAGGAGGTCTTCGGCTGTGACTGTGGCCTGCTGTCTTACGTTCAGGGGGATCCAGACGACCTCTTCGGGGTATGGAGCGTTCTTGTCGGCAGTTCCCGTTTTCGCATATTGAACCAGTTTTTTCAGGATGAGTTTTAAATCGTGTTTTGTCCACTCCGCGTAACCTCGGCTCTGTATCCAGGCAACCACGCTTTCGATTTGCTGTTTTGACGCGGTTTCCGGCTTGAACTCGATTACCCTCAGAAGAGTCCGCAGGGTCGCCGCATACTTTGAGACTCTGGCAGTGGATAGGCCATGAACGAGAAGGTGGTCTAAGAAGTTGAGTACGAGCGGACCGTTTCTCATTCTTGCCAAGGCTTCTCTGTGTTTTTCTAGCCGCCGAGGATAATTGTAGATGTCTTGGCTCGCTGTTGCGGTCACACTCTCACGTAAATTATCTGTTACAGACCCTATATAAGGAAACGAGGCTCCTGACACGTTTTTTGGGTAGGGCATTAAGCCCGTAGTGGTGGTGCCGGGGGCGGGATTCGAGCCCGCGACCTCTGGACTGGGCGACTGGCACCCGTGTTCTCCAGATTATGAGTCTGGCGCCCAAACCAAGCTAGGCTACCCCGGCCTTTAATTTCATTAACGAGTCA
>Ga0315282_10001902_pt1 | contig 39022 bp, 25 predicted proteins | sample YL17G07_20_MG_FD_203693 | JGI IMG/M metagenome (GOLD analysis project Ga0315282, IMG submission 203693) | Sediment microbial communities from Yellowstone Lake, YNP, Wyoming, USA - YL17G07_20 | ecosystem: Environmental > Aquatic > Freshwater > Lake > Sediment | place: USA: Wyoming | collected... | reverse complement strand
TGGCGATGTCGGTCGCGCCAATCGAGGCCTGAGCTATATTGAAGTCCTTGAAAGGGATGAGCTCGCGACAGCCTGAGCCAAAGGGTGCGATTGCGGGAGGCGGATCCTCGGGAGCGCTGTGGTACTGTGCGCCGATCATCAAGGCGCTTAGCTGGTCAGGGTTGACTAGAAAAGTGATTGTCTTGATGTATGGCCAGCCTTCTTTCTTAAGCGGGCCGATGAAGATGTGGGCATTCTCAGCTCGGTAGGACGTTGTCGAATCGATGAACCTCTCCATGAGCTTGCCCGAGATCTTGAGACCTTCATCATCAACAAGGAACTTGATGAACTCTTTTCTCGACCTGGCCTGGATTCTCCACAAGCAACTGCCAGCGCCGCCACAGCCGTAACTCTCCCTGGTGCTGTAGAGAGTCTCACCCCTAAGCCAGTTCTTGTAGAATGAGAAGATACAGTCGTTTTCTTTAGGCGTGACGAGGGGTTTGAAGATGGTCGGGTCAGGCGCATCATAGAATCCGATAAGGGGAAGCTTGATATCCAGCTTTTTCCGTAAAATAGCAGGATCGGGTTGGGTTTCTTTTCTCATGACCTTTTTATCTCACTTTTGTTTTCATTTAGCAAGATTTCCGTGTTGCTCTTCTTGCGCTAATTCGTAACAATCAACATCTTTGGCAAGTCAGAGAGGGGGAGGGGGGAAAGGGAAGCGGCACCGGCGGCTGAATATTGATTTCAAGACATGGATTAAGGTTCTGTTGGGCAAGGAGGAGAGGGGGAAAGAAAGCAGGAGATAATCCAGGAGCCTGAGGGGGAGGCCGATGGACCGTCGGAAGAACTTCCCCCAGGAGCTTATAAAGTGGTAATCTACATAGTCGAACAGGAAATCGCGGCGAAAAATATCCGCGTGGCAACAGGCTCTGATGTTGTTCTGAAAATCGTATTTAAAGGGAATCAATTTGTCTTGGAACGATAATTTCAAGTGAAGACGGCCTTGGGTGAAATGAGAAAAAAGGTCGGAGGTTTCGTATGAACCATCTGCGAATCAGAGTTTGCGTCAGCTTGCTTCTGTCTTTGTGCGCCCTGACATGCGCAACGAACCCATCCGCTGGGAAAAAACAGCCTGAATCGGATCAAGCATCGGCCCTGTCCGTGGAGTTCTCTTCGAAAGATGCCGCTAAATTCAAATGGGGCGAGGTCATGCCATCCCTGTTCATTCTCAAAAACATCTCCGACCGTGCGGTTGTCGTACTGGGAATTGAGCCGCTGACGAACAGCGGTGAAGAGCCCATAGCTCTTTACGGCAGCGCGTACGGATCTGTGAGGAAACGGGACCTCGAAGACATCTATGAATATGACGGCCTAGCCCAAAGCGCCACAAGACTGCCTTTTTATTCAGGTTTCCTTCTCCCGGGACAAGAGCTAGCCGCTGGATGCCAATATAGGCCTGTTGAGAAGCGTGAAAGCTTCAAAATCAGGTATATCTCTTCAGACGGGAAATACAACCGTACACCGGATTCTTTGAAGCCGCTGCGAATCTATATCCCTGACAAAATGGGACGCGAATTCGGGATGACAAGCACCTTCCGCTTTTTCACGGAAAGTCGGTGGTTGGAAGTGAGCCAGGGCATGTCCGAAGCGGTACGAGGGTTTTCCGCCCGAGCTGTGCTCATTCCGGATCTGAACGCAGTGCCAAGGGAACAGAAAATCGAGATGTCCATTCAGTTTAAAGATGAGGGTTTTTTCCTCGAGTCTGCGCAGAAGACCGCAGAACGTATCATCGGTTCGAGAACGAAGGAAATGCGAATGGCTTATAGCTATGCCTTGGGCGGATATGTTGTTTCAGAAGGCGATTCTTGCTGGCTGCTTGCAAACGGCGAGCAGAAAACTCGCGGTAGTCACCTGCCACAATTTCCGCTGATGATGCTTAAAGATATTGATACACGGGAGTCCATAGATATCTGGATCGGAGAAAAACAGGAAGGATTTGGGCCGGGCGGCAAATCCGCGGGCTGGAAGTTCTGGGATGCCTATCCCGTCCTTTATGGAGACGGCATGTATACCCGGGGCGAATTCATCCGTATTGATAAGACAAGCCTTCAGAAATTTCTCGAACAGGTCCGGCAAAAAGGCGGGAAGTTGACCGAAACCAAATATTTCTTTGAATCCCGCTATTTCATCCTTGAACTGCCCGGAAGATAAAACTTGGAATAAAATAACTGGGGAGTGAAGGCAGATGTTAAACCAGAAAAATAAGGGCAAAAATTCCTTCCAGAACAAAAAAGAAAACCATAGCCTTGTGAAAATTAAGGCTCTTAGGCTCCAGGCTAAGTTTGGCATGATATGTCTATCCATATTATTGGCCGCGGCGGCTTTCGCGTTTGCCGGCGCTCATAACCTGTATTCAATCGGAACGGGCCAATGGCCTTTCGACCCCAGCGGTTATTTTTACCCCAAAGAAAGGTTGCCGGATGATATTGATCACATCCTGCTTCTGAGAAATTATAAGGGAGGTGATGATCGGCCAATTCCTGGCGTTTATACCGCTCGGGGCGAGGTTTATAAATTTGCCGCCCTTCGCATAGAAGGTACGCCCGATTTTCGACAGATACTATTTGAATTCACGACCACATCTTTAAACGGCATCAGCTATAGATACGCCGGTGAATTTCTGAATAACCATATATATGAAGAATACGTTACAGACCCGACTGAAATTGTCGCTAAGGGCAAGTTCTTGAAGCTCGAAAACGGCAAGATTATAACGGAAATTCCCGTGCAGTTTACCTACTCTCCAAAGTTGCGGAACCTGACCACTGATGTAAACACAAAATACCCTTCTGGCAGGACAGATCTGATGTATGCCGCAGCTAACGGTGACATTGTTAAGGTGCAAGCCTTGCTGGCCCAGGGCGCAAATGTAAATGCTAGAGGTCCGGATGGTCGAACAGCGCTGGAGTATGTCATGCATCGGTTCAAGAAAGAGGAAGAGCTGGTTGAAGTGCTGATAGCCGCGGGGGCTAATGTCAATTTCGCAAATGACAGGGGCGAGACAGTTTTAATGTACGCAACCTACTCCAGGGGCAAGATGGTAAATCTCCTGCTTGCCGCAGGAGCCGATGTGAACGCCAGGGCTAAAGATGGCCGAACCGCGCTCATTCACGCCGTCCAGGCGGCAACCTCAGGCACGGGCTCAATCGAGAACTTGAAGACTCTCATCGGCGCGGGGGCCGACGTCAACGCACGTGACAAGTTTGGCAGGACAGCTCTATCCATAGCCGAGAAAGAGCACAATCAGGAGATTGTAAGCATCCTCAAGCAGGCCGGGAAAAAGTAATAGGCTTTTGCGGAGGTCTGCCGCGGCAGAAAAGAAAGCTTTTATCGCTTATTCTATATTCTTGAAATAGTGTGTCAGGATGTTATTCACGGCGCACCCGTATCCTTTGGCGAAATCCTTGCACCAGCCCATCTTGATCTCATACTTGACAAGCTTGAGCTTGAGACATTCATCGACCGGCGCTTCGACAGCGATTTCAAGACGTGGCTTCAGAACGTCCCGGGCAAGTCGGGGGAAAAAGGAGAGAAAGAAGGGAGGTGTAAACAGCGTCTTTCAGTTTTAGATGTTCTTGAGATCGACCCGCATCCGGGAATATCCTTTTTACACGAGGTATCGATTCCGAGCGTGAGGGGAGCGAAAGTCGCGCAACGGGAGAAAGCAATTTATACATTGGGGGATTATGAAAGCTTGACAATCTCTCCTTCTTTGATAGATAGTAAATTCATGGGGAAACTGAAGAAAGTAGGAATAAGGGGGTAAGAACCCGTTGTCAGAGGGTGCCGGAGGGAAATTTTATTTGGACACGCCACCCTTCTGGGTTGAAGTTTCTCTTGAGAGGAGAAGTAATGCTAATTAAGAAATCGGGCGCTTTTTGGGGCACAATTGTCCTGGTTATCTTCGTGGTCTGTTTTGGGCGGGCCGAGACAGAACGGGTTTCACTTTTTAAGGGAGTCGAGTTCTCCTTTGATTTCAAGTCTGGTGACATCATTGTCGAGCAAGGGATATATGATCTCGAAATCTATTACTCCAAGGTTGACACGAATTTTCTTTACTTTCTCAGGATCATGAAAAAAGGCAAGAATCTGTATGTAATCCCTGGGCAGAGGATAGAGTATTCAGCCACGACCGTACAAGAACTCCTGAAGGATCCCAAGATCCCCAAGGAGCCGACGCTCCGAATCAAGAAAATCCCCGGGGGCAATCTCGTCAACATCATCTTTGAATCAGGCAAAACAGGAAACGTGCCTTTCGAAAAGGCGTTCTTTAGAGTGGAACAGATCCAAAAATAAAGCAACGCCCTCCCCGCGCGGTTCTCTGAAATTTACAATCATCCCCGCGATGATGATGCTACTTTCATCGAAAGAAGCCGGGGAAATGAGTCATGAAATGCCCTCGATGTCATTCTGATAATCCTGCAGGATTCATGACCTGCGGCGAGTGGACGCGAGAGGAGCTCATTCTGGAGGTTCCGTACCGCCAGATCGTCTTCACGATCCCTAAGCTGCTCCGGGTGTTCTTCAAGTTCAAGCGCAAGCTCCTGGGGGCTTTACCGCTGCGCCGTCCGGCCGATTCCCTCATCACTCAAGGACGGTTACAATCCCGGGCAAGTCGTCGAAGGGCAAGCGGTCGGCGGCTGATTATCGATTTATTGGGGCGGATTTGAAACATCTCGGGCAAGTCGAAGAGGGGATAAAAAAGCAAAAGGGGAATAGTGGAGTCGTGCGTTGACCGGGAGCAATCCTCAGGGTTCGCGCTTCGAGATTGTATAATTAATCAACGACTAACGGCCTAAACCTGAGGTCCCGGAACTTACCCAGCCCGGCCTGATTCGAAACAAAATTATATCGTTGCTTCCGCCTCGCTTAGAAGCCGAGCAGGATCAAGACGCCGGCGGCGATGGCCAGGACCTCCATGATCACCGCGGAATGGCTAAAGTGCAATTTGAGCACAGGGATCAGCCCGGTCAGGATGAGCCAGATGCCCAACAAGATCATTCCCAGACTCTTGGTCACCTTGATATTGGCCATTTTTTTACTCCTTGAAAAAAGTACCTAATGCCATGGGGACGCCCTTCGTCCTTTTTTTTAGCAGTTTATCATGCCACGATGGCTTTAGCAAGCGAGCCTTTTCGGTGTGGGCTAACCTCAGCCCAAGCGTGGGGGGACCGAAAGACGGACAGCTTTGAGGACCACCGGGCTGGCGAGGATCGAGGGCCTTGCCGGGACGGACTATTTAAGGTCGGGGGTTAGTAAGGTCTGTTACCGATATGGGAAAGGCGCAGCAGAGCTGGAGACGATGGACTATCTGGAGTTCATTGCGCGAGTGACTTCGCATATCCCCGACAAGGGCCAGGTCATGGTCCGTTACTTCGGCCTGGACGCCAATGCCCATCGGGGTAAAGTCGGCAAGTCAGAGGAAGACGAGCATCGTCTCCTGATCACCAAGGAGGAATGCCTGAAGATCCCCCGCCACGGCCGGGCCGAGATGATCCGCAAGGTCTATAAAGTGGACCCGATGGTGTGTCCCAAGTGCGGGGCTCGATGAAGGTCATTGCCTTCATCACCGACTAGGAGGCGGTCGACGGGATCATCGACCATCTCAAGCTGACGTTTGTGGCCGAGAATCCGCCGCCGTCACGCGTCTTCGAGCAGGTCGCACTGATGGCGGCCGTATGCTTTGCTTCTAAGCAATTTTTATGCTTTGACGTCGAACCGCGTCGGGGAGTATCCTTTTTTCATGAAGGCCGGTACCGATTCCGAGCTTAACGGGAGGGAAGCCGGTGCGCCGAAGAAAAGGAAACTCCTATCCCCAAGCGGATGGTTTGCGCCCACGACGGCGGCGTCGCCGTCAACCTCAGGGCATGTGTCTCCAGACAGAAGGCTACCTGTCTATGGGCTTGGGCTACGCCCTGACCGAGATGAGATCCTTTTCAAGGGGGCGCATCCAGGACCTCAATTAAGACACTTGCGAGCTGCGGATATTTCCTTCTTGAAATTCGACTCGCCCTTGGAATCCTAGAGGTAAAGCATTCTTGTTGGCAGTTTTGATCATCTCTTGCGCCGCTTGAACATCTTCAATGCCTTCGAGACTTGATTTTCGAACTGGTTTAACCTTTATGAAGATCAATAAAGCTAAAAGAATAGCGAGAGTAACAATCGTCAGGATAATTCCCGTTGTCATTATCATCTATGTTACTCCCTTTGACGGTTCCTAGGGAAGATAGGAATTCCTGATTTTATAACCATTTGTGACCTGTCCCCGATCAATGTGCCACCTCTGAAGTGAGATATTCAACCATTTGACAACGTACACACAATGTGAAATAGTTTGAGCAATCTAAAGTCACAATTTATGCAAGACTTTCAAAAAGACAATAAGGAAAACTATGATGTGTTTGTTCAGGCTGCTTAAAATATTGCATTGCGTTCTGTTATTGCAGATGACAGCGGTTTTGTTGTTATGCGCGCCGTCAGAGACGCAGTGGGAAAAGGACAAGGAAGCGCTTTTGAATGTAATCAGGAAATCGCACCCTGTCGGACTGAATGGAAGCAGGCTGAAAAGTTTTAATTTGCGATCGGATTTTTATATCGGTGGTGTCGACCGCTCGGGTGCTACATTAAACCAGGACAGCGGGAGGCTCGGCAACCTGCTGGCATTGTCGGAGCCTCCCTCGGCCCTTGACAGCCCATATGTGAAGATTACCAAGGAGACGGATATATTTTATGGAAAGGCGAGTTACGAAAGCCTTCTCGCAGGGAAGATTGCAAGATCAAAGGGCGGCTTAAGACCCGCCGATATTCTTGCAATGTCTCTGGAGGTGTGCGAAAATGATTATCTTCTTGCGACTCTTACGGCCCACAACCTTCTGAAGGAAGCCGCTTACAGCTCAAGGACTGCAGGGTTTACAAACACCGTCGGTCAATCAGGCACGACCCAACGTGTGATAGTTGTCGACCCTCGCGATATTATCGACAAACTTGAAAACCTCAGACCCTCGGGCGACAGGTTCGAAGGCGATGTTATCGGGCCGTATTATCATGCCTTCGGCCTCCTTTTCGTCGGAGGCGCCCTTTCATCGAACGAGGCGTCTGTCGGCGCCACCATGGAAAGCGCCTTACGTCATCTTAAAAATACCTATGAAACCGTGACGAAAAAGCCCTGGAACTCGCCCCCGGATCCGACAAAGGAGGCGATCAACACATGGGCAGCAGCTTCGTCCGGAGATATCAACAAGGTCATGGCTGAATCTACCGTATCCGTCACCATCTCAGGGGAAAATAGGACTGAACTGGGACGCGATGTAACTCTCTACGGAGAAGCAATTTTCAGCATACCGCAGCCGCATAAGTATGTGTGGCGGGATGAGAACTATAAAATAATCGGCGTCAACGTGCGCGAACTTATATTCACTCCGAAAAAACCCGGACTTAACAGGGTCATACTCGACATATGCGAGTCCGGCAACGGGCCGACGACGTTCGGGCCTGATTCATCATACCGGTTTGCCTGCCCCGGAGTGAGAGCCTCTGCAAGCCACCTCGTCTACGCAGATGTGCTTGGAAAGGTCTCCGTCAGTATCGAGGGACCCTCTCAGGCAATGGTTGGGGAATCGGTTGAACTCAAAGCGGTTGTCACCAATCTTGATCCGGTCAATCAGATGCCCGACCTCTATTATTATTGGCGCGTCAACGATGAGCAGGTCTTTCTTTCCAAAGACAACATATTGAAACGTATTATCAAAGATAAGAAGCCCCTGACCATCATGTCGTATATAGGACAGATGTACATGAACAAGATTCAGAGAATAGCCGGGTCGTCCCCCCACCGTATTTCGGTGACGGATTTCCCCGCATCCCTGATTATAGAAGGCCCCTCGCGGATGCGGGTGAACAGCAGTGCGCAATTTAGAGCTGTTGTCAAATTCACAGAAGCGCCTACTCAGACTCCGGAGGTCCAATATGTCTGGACTGACGAAAATAGCGGTATGAGGCTCGGCAATTCGCATGAGCTTACGTTGAATAAATTCCTCGCGGGAAGTTACACGATAAAGGTCGATGCCTATGTCCTTGATAAAGGCCGGCGTGTAAAACTCGCTGAAGCAAGCCGTGTCTTGATTGTTGAGGATATTGAAAAGGAGGGGAAGAAGGAAACCAAGCAGGCCGACGACAGGAAGGAGCCGCCCGAAACCAAATCTCTGCCCGTCGATAAAACAGAGCAGACGGAAGACGAGTTGGTGGCGGAATACAGGTCGCTCCTTCCGGCTGTGCTAACTATAGACAAAAAACCCTGGCAGACGAAGTTTGAGATAGTGAGCAATGCTGTAAAGATAAAGCCGGACGAATACAAGGTCAACTATAAATTTTATTGCATCATCGAACAGGGGCCTGACAAGGGCAAGGATTACCCGTGTTCTGAATATGACGCCGTGCTCAATTCCGGACAAATAAAGGCTGCCGTGCTGGAGATGAGAATCAAGGTGAAAAAATAAATACGCCCGCCTGTCATATCCTACCCTCAGGAATTCCCCGGTAGACAATGGTACGTTGTCAAATGGTTTTAGAGACTCTGGTTGATTTCCTAAGCTACGGTTTTCAGAAATAAAATCGAGCAAGGAGATGAACATGCATGTCCATATCCTCGGCCGGGAATATCATCATCCTATGATGGGGGACATCGGCCTCGAGCCTGAAGCGCGGCGATTCCGAGCGCCGCTAAATAGGAGCGTCCGGGCGGCCCTGTCAAGGCCGCTCTAAGGCCCCATGAGGGTCCCATCAGGGCGCGGTTGAGTCCAGAGAGAGAAAAATATATAATTCAGAAATTCCTCGAGAAGGAGGTCAGGCACGATGAAACGGATCCGGCTATTCATCACGATCATCCCCGTCATTTTTATCCTCTCCGGTCCGGCGGTCGCTCAGGGTCTCGCCGGCGCCGCGACCGCGTCGATCGCCGCCGACGGGATTTTTGGAAACCAGGCTGAGAAGGCCGTCCGGGGCGAGGGCCCCTGGGTGACGTGGATGCAAATCAGCTTGGATAAATATCAGGTCCAGGCGGGAGACCGGATCCGTATTTACCTGATGCTCGTGACGCAGAAAAAAGGACCGGCCGAGACGGTCACGTTCAACATTGGTATCGCCGGTCCTGCCGGAACTGCCGTCCAGCCCCCTCCCGGCTTTTCCCGGAAGTTCCCGGCGGGGACGTCAATCGGCGAGTCGGGATTCATCAGCTTCGACACCGCCGGCTGTGCACCCGGCAAAAACACGGTGACATTGACGGCCAAGGACGCCCAGGGCAACGTCGTCAGCGCCGCCGACGTCTTCACCGTCGCCGAGTCGGGGACGACCCCTCCACCGCCTCCTCCCCCCCTCGTGAAGGTCGTCCCTCCGCCTCCGGCCGCCGTGGTCTATGAGGGAAGCGATTTCGGCTATACCATGATCCTCAATATCGTCCCCGATACCAACGGGGATGCCGTGGTCGATTCCGGAATGATCATGTTCGGCTCGGATACGTGGGTGGTCATGGGAGGGATGTCCTCCCTGGGATTGGGCGGCACGCCCGGAGGGGCCCACTTTCAAGTCATCAAGTGCGTTTTTCTGGGCCGCCAGGTCTCCATGGACGGGAATTTTGTCAAGGAAGACGATCCCCAGACGATCGCCGTCCCTAAGGTCGGCGTCGATCATGTCGTGATCAAGATGTCCGGCCTCTATGAGGACAATCGTCGACCGCTCAAAAACCCCCTGACCGATGAGCCGTTCGTTGTGTTCAAGTTGTACAAAAGAAAATGATGCGGACTCTTTCGGGTTCTTGTTAAATTTGGGACGGTAGCCGATGGACCTATCGCTGAAACGGGGAGCGAGGTTAAATTATGCCGATTTTCGACGACGTTCGCCATTCCCTCTTTTTGAGGATTTGAGGGACTCCCCATTGTCAGGACAGTAAAGAGGCTTGGATAAGGTGATTTTGAGTCCGCTTGTTTTATCCGTAATGAACGCATTTTATTTGTTTTAGTGCCCGAAAGCCATTTTTCGAGAAAGACCAAAAAAACGGCTTCACCTTGGAAAGGCTCGCCGATTTATACTATAATTCAATTACCAAAATCATGAATGTTCCAGTTGAGGAATATCCGTAGTTTATGAAGGAAAGAAAATTCAGATTTATTAGAATCCCGACAGCTTATGAAATCAAGAATTTTCTTAAGCATTATCTTGGCGGTTTGTACAACCGTGCAGATGAACATCATATTTTCCTTTTTGGAAGCGGGCTTGCATTTTCGCTTTTCCTTTGTATCATTCCCTTCGTTTTAATTATCTTTTCAATACTTGGAAGTATATTACAAGCCGGATCAGTCGAACAGCAGATCAAAAAATTTATTGACACCGCCATACCGTATAAAGAATATGCTGATTACGCCAGGCAAATTATTTTTTCGCGCATAGCGGAATTTATTGAATACAAAACTCTTGCTGGATTGATTGGTGGTATTGGTTTGCTCTTTGCCGCCAGTGGATTGTTTAGCAGTATGAGAACAGTGCTAAATAGAGTATTTGGAGTTAAGGAAGATAAAAGTGTTGTTGCCGGAAAACTCCGCGATTTCGGAATGGTTCTTTTTGTTGTCGTTTTTGTCCTGATGGCTACAGTCATTCTTCCCACTATCGATATTTTGAAAAATGTAATACACAAGTGGGCAATAGTAAATTTCTTTCAGCTAAGTGAATTTCAACATTTATTTATTACAGTTGTTTCTTTCCTTATCGTATTTGTTACTTTTTATGTGTTTTATAGTTTCATTCCATATGCAAAGCTTGGCAGAAAGGTTCCTGTAATAAGTGCATTTTGGGCTGCTGTTTTTTGGGAGATTGCAAAGAGATTGTTTGGGTACTATCTCTATAACCTTGCATCACTGAAAAAAATTTACGGCACTTACACTTTAGTTGTTGTAATCGCTTTTTGGATTTACTACTCATCGGTTTTATTTATAATTGCGGCAGAAATTGGACAATTGTACCGCGAGAGGTTAGCTCTTAAAACGAACATAGAAAGATAAACTAAATCAAAGGATAAACAAATCTCAAAATCAAAATAGATTGTAAGACAAAGTTAAAGATGCATAACTCTTTATGATCCGGAATAATTACCGTTATAGTAGAATTGACGGTCTTTTTTTTGCATGACGATGTGACTTCCGCCCGAGCATTTTTTCTCGATGAAACCGGCAGGGGATAAGATTAGGCAAACGTCTTCGCCGGATAACCCACCGTCTGGGCGAATAGCACGCGCTGTTCGGGCCGCAATTTAAACTCTTTGGAGGTGTCTACTTTATTACAATTATGGAACCATGCCGCCATGGCGCTCTTGACGAATGTTCTGCGTTTCATCCGATCCTCCTTTATCTGATTTAATCAGAGTTCCCAACTCTCAGCGCAAAAAGGAATTTTCTTTTTTCCATCTCAAAATGACTATATAGCCGGCTGCTGATCGAAGTCAAGGACATGAAAAGTGGCAAGAAAAGCAGGAAGATTTTGGCGGGAGTATATGAAAGACTTGAAAAAGCGGAATTGCCGAAGATTTATCACGGAAAAATAAAAAATTTCCTAATTGGCAAGCCATCTTGAAGTTCAGGTCCACTTTAAGCTAATCTGATGTTAGAAAAATATGGGAAATCAGCGAGATATTCCAGAACCATGTAGCTATAATAGAGTCAATGGAGAGAAGAATCTGTGTCTCAACGCAAAGGAAATGCCAGGTTTGAGGTCTAAATAATGTCATGGTCTAAGCGGAATGGAGGATGACATGAATCCGATGCTAAAAAAAACGTCTTTGTTGCTGTTGACTTTGGGGTTAGCCGGCTGCAGCACATTCAGCACATTTACGACCGAAAGCAGGTTCCGGTTCCCCGAGCGCCAGATCATCATCGATGGAAAGACCGATGACTGGCGCGGCGATATGTTCTTCGTCGAGAACGAACTGATCTCTCTCGGTTTCCTGAATGACCAGGAAAATCTCTATGTTTGTCTTCTCGCCGAGAACAATCTCACCCGGGCCCAGATCATGAGGCAAGGCCTGACGGTCTGGTTCGATCCGCATGGAGGAAATAACAAGGTGTTCGGGGTCAAATTTCCTTTGGGCTTGCCGCCCCGGGAGGGGACGAATTCTTCGAAAGGAGATCTTGAGGAAGTAGAAGAAAAGACTGCTCCCGAAGGCCCGCTGACCGAGCTGGAGATCATCCGCTCGGAAAAAGAAACGCCCCAAAGATTGATGATTGCCAACGTCAAGGGAATCGAAATCAAAGCTGTTCCCTCGGCCGGGCTGCTTGTTTATGAACTTAAAATACCGCTCATCCAGAGGGAAGAGCATCCCTATGCTGTGGGGGCCGAGCCAGGGAAGACAATCGGCATTGGATTTGAGACCGGAAAATTCGATTCGAGCCAGATGCGCCGCAAGGGTTCCGGCGAAACGCCCGGCGGCGGCAGGCCTCCCATGGGAGGCAGCCGGGGACGTGGCGGCATGGGGGGAGGAATGGGCGGATTGGGCAGGGGATCGCAAAGGCCAGAAAGCCTGAAGATCTGGGCCACCGTCAAATTGGCGCAAGGTCAGGGAAACCTCGAGCCCGAGCTCTTATTTTTATCTCATTGAACGCTGACGCCAACCGTAATGTGATTATGGACAGAGAATATCAAGAAAAACTCAGCTTCTAAGTGCGTTTAATGTTCAAATAAATCACGGAAAGCTTGGGATCCAGTCTCTCAAAAATCTTTAAAGGATCTTCAGCCATCTTATTGTCTCCTTTTTTAGGGAAAAATCCTTGAAGATCAATATTTCCATTTTTTTGTATCTTCTTCTTTTGGCGTATTTTTTATTATATGTTCGGCTATGGCTTTTAGAAGCTCTCCCGACGTTCGGTCGAACGGCGTCCAGCCGTGGCCTTTTCTGGGTCGTCCATAGTGGAAAGAGCCGCCATAATAAGGATTTTTTGTGCCTTCAAGAAATGCCTCCAGCTCATAGACAGCTTCATTCAGGTAGAAATTATCCATATCTCCGCAAAACATATGTAATTTTCCCACAAGCTTGGGGCCAAGCCAGGGCCAATTTTTTTCTAAATAAAAGCGAAGGTCATAGTGTTCTTTTAGATAGTGAGCAACTTCATGGTCTATTTCTCCCGTCAATTTATCCCAGAGAGGTTTGGGATAGCCATCTTTCCCCACAGGGCCATATGCAGCTTGCCATATATCGAGCTGTTGACCGGACCTTCCTTTTGAACCAAGCACAGCTTCCAGCTGGCTGAGCTGGCGCATTGTCACCAAAACCTGGCCATGAATATCCCGCATCATAGGACGTTCGGCCTTCATCCATTCGGATTCTACAAAAAATGCATTTTTATCTTCATAAATGTTCGTCAGTTGGTAATATCTGAAGTCGACGGGATCAGGAAAGAAACTCCATGTGCCTCCGAAGAAATCGGGATGGAAGATTTGCAGTGCCAGGGCCTCCCATCCTCCCGTGGAGCCCCCGGATAGAGTTCGAGCATAAGGCTTCTTTATGATTCGAAAGTGTTCCTCAATATAGGGGATCAGTTCGGTCATAATGGCATCTCCATAAGGACCGCAATTTTCTGAATTGACAGCATAGGAATCGTCAAAATAGGGACATGGATGCTGGAAGGTGACACATATCATGCGCGGGAAATTTTCTGACGTCCATAGTTTGTAATAATCATTACCTTCTGCGAATCCGTTTGGCGGGCGGAGAGAAAAATGTCCCTGGATGTAGTGAACAGGATAATAATCCTCAGGGTGAGCATCATAGCTTTGTGGAAGAAGGACTATGGCTCCTAAATAAATAGGATGTCCCCAGAATTCTGTGAGAAACTTGCTCTGAATTTTTATATGCTTAACCCATGCGCTGTCCTCAGGAATCTTGATGGAAGGAATGACCTTGCTCAAATCCAGTTTAATTGTGCATCCCCTCGCAGGGTCGAGGTGGATGTATTTTGTATCACTGTAAAGGTTTCCAGGGGAGGCATTGAATCTCTGGCCTTCCCATTGATCCATGTGGGCCCATATTACATGACCATCCGATCGTTTAAATTTTGTGTAGATGTTGGCTAAGCCTTGGACATAGTAGTCACCGGCTGGAATTTCGCTCAGGCTCTTTAGGGGATAACCCAGAATATTTTCATCTATGACCGCAACTTCCCCGGGCTTAAGGTTCTCGACATCTAATCCGAAAAATGGAACGCTATTATTCCAGGATCCGGCTTGAAGTCGAGGTTCAATTTTGTCATTTCTGGAGATCATGACGAATACTCGACCCGTAAGCGCTTCTGGGTGCAGGGAAGCAGGAACGGATATTTCAAACTTTAGTTTGGATGGCTTTATTTGGCCAAAAGACGGGCTTGAAAATACGCTAAAAACAATAAAGGTGATGATAAGGACGACGAAATTTTTTTTCAGTTTCATTCTTCCCTCCTGTTTCAGCAAATCGTATTTATAATCTCCTTAAATGCCTCTTTATTTTTTTATGAATAATTTTACTATAGGAGACTGCGGATGAGGGCCATTATTATTGAATTATTAAAAAAGAATTTTTTTCAGCCCGAGCTTGGGGAAGAAAAGTAGTTATGGAATAAATAATATCTTTAAAATAAATGTATGCCGCAAGGGATTTTTTCTCTAGATTATTTGGATTATTTTCTTCTGATTCCTCCCGAGTGAGAAGAGCCGGAAGATCTAGAGAATGAGCGACCAGAAAAAGATCTATAAGATGGATTGGAGAATGAACGCGAAGTAGTGAATCTTGAAGAAAACGATCCTGAGAACCTAGAATAAACTCGGGAACCGGAGCTATATGACGGTCTTCTGATTCCGGAAGTTATTCTTGAAGGATAAATTTTTCGAGGCGAATTAAGGGTTAATGGAGCAGATTGAACAGCTCGATCTGTTTTTCTGATAATTCCGCGGAGTGGTCGGAGCTGATCTTTCCTGATCACCGTTTGACCATAGCGCCTATAAGAGCGGGTGTTGTAATCGTAGTAATGCCCATACCCATACCCATAGCCATAGCCATAAGGATAATAGCCGTAGTACCAAGTGTTCCAGTACCAGAAGGGATTCCAGCCAAAATACCAAGTGGGCCAGTAGTGAAAGGACCAGAGATAGGGATTGTAATAATTCCAGATAGGATACCAACCCATATACCAGTCAAACGCAGACCAGGGCCACAAGGGGGAAAATGTCCATCCGGTCCATCCATCATAGGGATAGGCTTCCCCATAATTCGGTTCGTATTCTCGGCGAACAGCCCGTTCTTCGCGCCTCTGACTCCAGCTGTCAAACCTGTCGACAACTCTAGGATTTTCGTAGACTTCTGTCTTATTCTTTTTGACATCGACTCGATAGAGTCCCTCTTCTTGAAAAGAATGTTCATCCTGAGGACTTCGAACTTTGACCATCTGATTATTTAATTGAAGATAAAGGCTGCCTTGCCAGAGGCTCAAGGTCATTAATTCGCTTTGAAAATCCGTAAATACGACTCTGGTGTGTTGATCTAATCTGACCCAATTTCCTTTTCCCAAATTGACTTCAACCCTGCCTTTTTCTGTGTTTAATTCGTCTCCTTGTTTAACTGCCATATTTAATTCAGCTTTTTCAAAATTCTGGAAGAAAACCATCCCTTCCACCTGGCTAATATAGCCAGCTATTTCTTCAGTGTCTGATTGGGGTTTATTTTGAGCGAGAAGCAGAACAGGAATTAATAGAAAAAATCCAACGATCCAAGGACAAGATTTTTTAAAGCTCATTCTGTCCTCCTCACCGCAAGCCCGAAAAGGCTTGCCATTGAGTAAAAGATTATTAAAGCTTTATCGCTACCTCTTATATTTATACCACAAATTGAGGACAACTTGCTAGTACAAACGCAATAACAAAAGTGTCATCGCGAGGAGCGGAGCGACGTGGCGATCTCGTGATTAACAGGATGAGATTGCCACACTCCCTTCGGTCGTTCGCAATGACAAGGTAACGCTATATATTGCGTTTGTATTAGTACAAACGCAATAAATGTCTATTTGTCTTGACATTCATTCGCAGCTGTCCCTATAATTTTTCGATAAGGAGCTTCCCATGATAAAAAATAGTATGATCGCTCTCTCCGCTGTCATCGCCTTGGTGCTTTTTGCAGCTGCGATGATGAGTGCAGAAAAGTCCGTGACGGATCAAAAGACGTTTCAAGGCGTCAGCGCCCAAGAAATGTCCGACATTATCAAAACGCTCTCTTCCGATGAGTACGAAGGCCGAGCGCCTGCGTCGAAGGGCGAAGAATTATCGATCCGCTACATCGCCGACTTGTTCAAGAAACTTGGCCTCAAACCCGGCAATACGGATGGCACTTATTTCCAAAAAGTCCCGATGGTCGGACAGACAATCGAAAACACGGAGGCCAAGCTTGTTTTCAGCGCCGGCGACAAAAAAGAGGAATTGAAATACGGTGACGACTACATCGCTACGAGCGAGCGCCTGGAACCCGCCGTGTCCATGGATGCGCCGCTGGTCTTTGTCGGCTACGGCGTCGTCGCTCCGGAATACAAATGGAACGATTTCAAAAACATTGATGTCAAGGGCAAAGTCATCGTCGTGTTAATCAACGATCCGCCGCTGCCGGATCCCAAGGATCCAACTCAGCTTGATCCCAATATGTTTAGCGGCAAAGCGATGACCTACTATGGCCGCTGGACATATAAATATGAAGAAGCCGCGCGCCAAGGGGCCGCGGGATGCATCATCGTTCACGAAACCGAACCGGCGGCTTATCCCTGGGAAGTGGTAAAAAACAGTTGGAGTGGAGAACAGTTCACGCTTGTGTCCCAAGACCGAGGTCAGTCGAAGGTTCCTATTCAAGGCTGGATAACGCATGATCGCGCCGTCGAGCTTTTCAAAATGGCCGGAAAAGATTTCGAGGAAATGAAGAAAGCCGCCGTGTCGCGCGACTTCAAGCCTGAAAAGCTTGGTGCCAGGGCTTCGCTCACGCTGAATCTTAAGCATCGCACGATCCATTCCAACAATGTCGTGGCCAAGATCGAAGGTAGTGATCCGGAAGGAAAGGACGAGTGGCTGATCTACATGGCGCATTGGGATCATTTCGGCATGCGGGAGACACCGCAAGGAAAAGAAATCTTCCACGGCGCCGCAGACAACGCTTCGGGTGTGGCGGCGTTGATTGAAATCGCCAAGGCCTTCACCGAACTGCCGACGCCGCCTCGACGCTCCGTGCTTTTCCTTTCGGTTACCGCCGAAGAGAAAGGACTGCTCGGTTCGGAGTACTATGCCAACCATCCGATCTATCCGCTGAAAAAAACTGTGGCCGTGCTCAACATGGACAGCATGAATGTTCTTGGAAAAACCAAAGACGTCACGATCATCGGCTACGGTCAGTCGAACCTCGATGATCTCGTCAAGAAATACGCGGCCGCGCAAGGCCAAGCGGTGAAACCCGATCCGCAACCCGAACACGGCAGCTACTATCGGTCTGATCATTTCAGCTTGGCCAAACAAGGCGTGCCTGCGCTGAACATGGGCTCCGGGATTGATTACATCGGCAAGCCCGAGGGCTGGGGCCTCGAACAGCGCAAAGAGTATATCGCCAAACGCTATCACAAACCCGCCGATGCGTTCGATCCGAACTGGGATTTGAGCGGCGCCGTCGAGCAGGCGCAAATGCTCTTCCAGATCGGCAAAGACCTCGCCGACTCCACAGCTTGGCCTGCCTGGAGCGCCAAGAGCGAGTTTAAAGCGAAGCGGGATGCGATGATGAAGTAAATGCAAGACCCATCAGGTCAATATTATTGAGTTTTGGAGGAGCAAATGAATAAAAGAGTTTCTCTATGGCTTAAGCTGGTATTGTGTTTTAGTTTCATTATTATCTCAGCTGTTTATTTTTCTCTTGAGGCGCGAACGCAACAGACGCTAAAGGTCAGGACACAACTCCGTCCTGTTGGCTGGCCAAAGAGCGACATGCTCTGGTTTGCGCCGGGCATTTACTGGGTCGACGACTTCGACGGAGGTGTTCAGAGCGGGACATTGGATCAGACGGCGATCCTGAAAATCTGGAACTCCAACGGCAAAGTGAGCTTCGGGCAGGGAGTTATTAGGTTTGAGCAAGCCGGAGGCGTGAAAGAAGGCACCCTTCTGGAAGATACGGTTCTTTGCGTTGTCAACACGGCGTCGAACAGCAAGTTTTCCCTGACATTTAAGGGCAAGAAAACGGTCGAATTCGGCTACGATGGATGCGTGATGAAAGGGACGCTGGCGCAGGAGGCGACCTTGAAATCATCGGACGGCGGTTCAAAGACCTATCCGCCCGGCACTTTGGTCGACTTCAACGGCGCCGGACTCGTTACGAGCGCCGTCCTTCCTCCCTCCGGCCCCACTCAGCTGGATGGGTTATACAATGGCACCTGCACAATTGTCGGAATAGGCACCTTCCCTTTTAGCTTTCGGGCCAGCAATGGATCTTTCAACGGCAGCCAAAACCAGGTGCTCTATTCTTTGCAGTGGCAAGGCAATTACGATAAGGCCGGAAATATTCAGAATGGGATGATGACGGGCTGGGTTGATGTTATGGAGGGCGGCCAGAAATTGCGCTGGACCGTACGAGGTCCGATCCAAGGAACAATTGCTGCCGCGGCCTCACGAGGGACTCTGACGATCACCACGGCGGACGGAAATAGAACGTGGACGGGAACCTGGACTGCCGCCATCGGTCCCGCGGCTATTCAGCCCTGCGCTCATTATTTGGGCCCCATCGAACCCCTCCGCATTGCTTCAGCCGGAACCAGCCAGGCGCCGGGCACCTATTTGTTGGTTTATGCCGTTGTGCCGCGAACTCCAGATCCAGCGCAAAAATGGGTTTGGAAGAAATACGGGCCGGTAACGCTCAAAGGGGGCAAAAGATATTTCGTCGTCTTCGGCCGTTCTGCGGAAGTCGCTTTGTCCGAGGAGTCGAACCTCCCGCCGCAAGAGACTCAGGTCTCCGCCACGCCCGATTCGGCTATCATCTGGCATGAAAATGATTCAGGCAACGGCGCCAGGATTGCCTATTGCTTCCAGCCTGTCCCGGCAAGCGGCGGGACGGACAAACCGATATTGCGCATGGACTTATCGCCGCTCGATAATCTTCGGACAAATCAAACATTCACCTTGACCGCCATCGCCGAGAATATTCCATCTTCGATCACAAAGCTGAAGTTCACCTGGTACCTCGATCTGAGCAACTGCGTTTCAGCCGATCCGCCCGGACAAAAAGTAAACCTTTGGTATAATCAACTCATTACTCCAGTGAACGGCAAAGCGACATGCTCCATCACGATTAAGGCTGAGGATGAGCCGCGGGAAACCAATTTTATGTTCTTCGTCCAGGACGAACCATATACCAAGGCCGTTTTTTTATCGGCAAACAGAAATTACACCATCCGCTGATCTCTTGTTTTTTGTTGGACTTCTAATGTAAACGCATTAATAAAAGTGACACCCTCGTTCGGGCGGCGCTTAGGCCGTCCTCAAGCCCCCGTAGCGGAGGGGGCCCCGTCGGCTTTTCCGACGGGGGAACCGACGGGACTGGTTCCTCGGGGTCCGGGGGCTACGGACGGCCTAAGCGCCGCCTTTAGGTTGTCCCCTTATTTATTGCGTTCATATTAGTCGATCGGAAAAGCGATTTCAAACGGATTCTCAAGCTCAAGCACATCCAGCCTTAGCCTCAATATCTTTCCTTTGATCCCTCCCTCGGGCATCGGAAAATACACCAGATCTTCCATGTACGCGGTCGTTGGAATATAAACTGAATTGATCACTCTTCCCCCTCCCTGTGTCTGGGGGAAAAGGCGGCTCTCTACCTTTCTGTAAAAGGAAAAACTCGTCAGAATCTGGTCTCCCAATATCCCAGTCTGGCTCTTGAATTTGTGATCCGGAGCGAGCTTGTCATATTTCTTCTGGATCTCCACCACGTCGGGCATTTGATAGACCTGGCCTTTCTCGTCGACTAAAACCAATGTTTCCCTGTTGACCACAATTCTGTCCAGACGCTTGTTGGCGATCTTGATGCCCAGTGGAAAATAGGGCTCTTCGGTCCGCCTTTTGGCCAGTTCGACATCGACCACGATGGCCATACCAGAATCCTCCTTGATGTAAGAAAAGGCGCCACTTTTTTTTACTACGGCTTCACCTTTCTTTTCCAGGTTCACGGAGGCGCAGCCTGCGACCAGGACTAAAAAAGACACAAAGACGATTCCATAAAATGTTCGTTTCATTGATGCTGTTCCTTATTCCACGACGAAGGCCGCGGTTTTCTCTATAAATTTATTTGCGATTTTATCTGTAGCCCTGATCTTAAACGTATATTTGCCCGGCTTGAGTGGAGAGAGGGGAACCTGTGTCCCGGCGGCGACGGCTTTATTCTCTTCAATTTTCATCTTGATTGTCTGAGGGTTCAATTTATAGCCCACCGCTTGGGAAATGATAAAGTAGTCGATCGTCAAATTGACTTCGCTGTTCTCCACTTTGGCGTTATAGATATGAAAGAGAACGCTCAGAAACTCACTCGGCTTAAAAACATTTCCCCAGCGGGGCGTCGCCCTGTAATCGCTCGTGGCATAGGGGTTGAATTCCTCCCCCGCCTCTTCTTTTGATTTTGACGCGACTTCTGAGCTGAGAATCAGTGAGCTTGTGTTCAGTTCATCGTTCCAGAAATTCTGGACATCCAGGTCGGATTTGATCAAGGTCTTATTCTCTTTATTCTTGTCTTCCGCTCCTAAGTAGAGCACGGATTTGCCCGGCTTGGCCGGAAAGCCAAAAACCATCAGCAGCTTATCGGCTTTCTCTTTCTCGACCTTAACCGTCTTTAAAAAGTCAGTGGTCTCCTCTCCTTCGCCCTTGAGCTTGCCAAAAAAAGTCATTTCTTTCAGTTTTTTCCCATCAATATTCTGGGGATCGATTTGAACTAACAGAGAAACGTAGGTTCTGCCGCCCATGGCCCGAGTGAAGATGGGCGCCCACTCCAGAGCGATCTGCTTGGCCTCCTGGCCGGTCGTTATAAAGTCTTTGATCATCTTTCCTTCAGCGGAATTTTCATCCAGAACAAACTTGTACAGGGGAAGCTCTTTGAGATCAGGGTTGAAGATAACGACTTTGGGGAAGATCTCCAGGGCATGCTGGATTTTTTGGGGAGTCTGCTGATCCAGTTCATAACCATACTGATAGTTCTTAAAGGTGACCTGGAAAGCATCGGTCAGGCTTAAATCCGGCATGGGCTGATAAGACCAGGTTTCAGCCGGGGCTTCAATCTGACTTCCTCCAGCGGACTGCGCTCTCACTCCGCCTCCAGAAGACTGGATCCGGCGCGGAGGGCCGAAAAACATGTAAACTTTTCCCATATCCGTATGCCACCCTTTGGATACCGACCCAGTGGAATAAGCCTTGTTGACATATTCTAACCTTTTATACCACTCGTCCTTGAATTCATTCTCTTTGGTTCCGGGCGATGGGTCTCTCTTGGCCCAGAACAATTCAATGAATTTATCCTTCTCCTCGTTGCTCGTCAGCTTCTTGAGCGCGGCTTCTTCTTCCGGAGTGATGAGGAGTTTGATTTCCTCTTTCAGCCAATTTTCATACTTGGCTGCCTCTTTTTTCTTTTGTGCTTGAGCCGGGCTTAAGAAAGCGAAAAGAACAAACAACACGGTGACTAAACCGACGATTTTTTTCATGCCTGCCTCCAAATCAGATTCTAAGAAAAAATTTTAGCACACTCATTTGAAATTATAAAGCCTGTCGACTAATACAAACGCAATAACAAAAGTGTCATCGCGAGGAGCGGAGCGACGTGGCGATCTCGTGATTAACAGGATGAGATTGCCACACTCCCTTCGGTCGTTCGCAATGACAAGGTAATGATATTTACTGCGTTTGTATTAGCTCAACGAAACCCTGTCAAAATACGAATTTTTAGGACCAGAAATTTTGATTATTACCTTAATCGTCTTTCCCATTCAGCCAGAGCTTTCCTGGCGTTCGTTTTCCGCGGCGTCTCGCCTTCCGGCGTCTTTTCTATATACAATTTGAGATAATTGATGGCCTCGGACAATTTCCCCGCACGCTCCAGGATGACAGCATAATTTAAATAGGTTTCTGGTGAGGGGTTTAACTCTACGGATTTTTTCAGATTCTCTTCCGCCTGGTCCAGCTTGCCCAGAGAGGTGTAAATAACACCCAGGTCTTGGTAAATCCTGTAATCCTTCGGAGATTCTTTCTTCAAGGCTTCGTCAATGGCGACAGCTTCTTCTTGGCGGCCTAGGGCGCCCAAGGCATAGGCATACTTCAGCCGAATCATCTTGTTTTCCGGCTCGATCTCCAAGGCCTTCTTATAATACTTGGTCGATTCTTCCCACTTGCCCCGGATATCCTGGATCGAGCCGGCGATGACCAGGGCGTCAAAATATTGAGGGTCAATCCGGAGCGCCGCCTGACTCATATCGAAAGCTTCCTCAAACTTGCCGACTCTCATATAAAAATGGGCGAGCCTGGAGAGAAGAACAAAAGAGTCCGGCAGCCTTGTCAATCCCTGCTTGAGAACCTCAATCGCTTCAGGCAGCCTGTTCACTCTTGACAGAAATATTGCCAAATCCAAGTATCGCCAGGCGACGTCCGGCATAAGACGGAGGATCTCCCGATAATATTTTTCGGCTTCCGCCATCTTTCCATCCCATTCACTCTGGACGGCTTGATAGAGGATGCGGAACTCTCCCATCATATCCTTGGGGTCGGCAAGAGGCCCCTTGGAGACTCTCACCGAGGCATCCGCTCCCACGTATCCGAGCGACCTCAGCCGCTCCTCTTCCTCCTGGCTCATTTTCCTCCGGCTCAAGGCGAGCTTCGAAGAATAATTATCGATCAGCTCTTTGAGTCTCTGTTTAAGGGCCGAAGCCGTCTTCGCTTCTTTTGGAAAGAGATTTGTCTCTTCTCCCTTATCAACCTTTAAATTGTAGAGCTCTGAGCGCGGGGCCTGGATGTATTTCCAATCTCCGTCAATGAGACCAACGAGCTCAGACCAGCCGTAGGTCTCCAGCGGATAATAGCTCTCTAGATAACACGTCAGGTTGTCCTTCTTTTTGCCCTCAATGTAGGGCAGGAGGCTTTCTCCTTGCACTTCCTTGTTGACGGGCATCTTAAGCATATCCAAAACCGACGGCATGATATCAATCAGCCTGACTCTCGAATCCACCACCAGGCCTTGAGGAAGATTCTGGGGAGCATAAAAAATTAATGGGATTCTCATCGTCACATCATAGATGAAGACGCCGTGGTCCACTTCTTCTTTTTCGCCCAGGGCTTCGCCGTGGTCGCCGGCGATCACGATGAGCGTCTTGTCTAAAAGCCCCTTCTCTTTGAGTTTTTTGATGATCTTCCCAAATGAAAAATCCATGTAGGCAATTTCGCCGTCATAGGGGATACCGGCAAATTCTTCTTTAAAAGGAGAGGGGGGATGATAAGGCAGATGGGGGTCATATAAATGGACCCAGGAAAAAAACTTCTCGTTGGACGCTCCTTCCAGCCAGCGGATAAATGACGCCGCAGTATCGCCGGCGCTCCTCTCCGACCGGAAGGTCTTGATCATTTCGTCTTCGCCGAATTTATCATCATAAACATCAAAACCTTTGTCGACGCCGAACCTGGAATCCACGTTGAACGAGCTGACAAAAGCTGAAGTTTTATAACCCTTTTCTTTGAGCCTCTGGGCCAGGGTGACGATTTCCTTGTTCAGATGATAGGTGCCGTTGTTGTGGACTTTGTGATAGAGGGGATAGGTTCCCGTCATGATCGAACAGTGAGAGGGGAGAGTCATCGGTACGGGGCAATAGGCATTCGAGAATTTGACTCCCTTTAAAGCTAAGGAATCAATGGTTGTCGTTTTGGCTTTGGTGTAGCCATAGATCCCGATGTGGTCGGCCCGGGTCGTATCCAAGGTCACGAGGAGAACGTTGAGGTTGCTTTCCCTTTTGACTTTATTCTTTGCCCCCGAAAAGAGGCAAAAGCTCAGCCCAAAGATAAAAAAGATGACAAGGACCAGGCTCTTTTTAAGAGGCCACATCCCTATTGGCCTTTGACTCTTTTTTCCCATCCCGCTAAGGCTTTCCGGGCGGTGATTTTCCTGGGAGTTTCTCCTTCTTTGGTATTCTCCAGATAGAGCTTCAGATAGGTGATCGCTTCATTGAGTTTTCCCACTCTTTCTAGGATCGCCGCGTAATCTAAATAGGTCTCAGGGGAAGGGCTCAATTCGACGGCTTTTTTAAGATTCTCCTCCGCCAGGCCGAGTTTCTTCAGGGAGGTGTAGATAATCCCGAGGTCCTTATAAATTCTGAAATCCTTTGGAAACTCCTTCTTCAATGTTTCATCCAGATCAGCGGCCTCTTGGACACGTCCCAAAGCCCCCAGGGCATAGGCGTATTTCAGCCTGACATATCTATTCTCCGGCTCGATTTCCATCGCTCTGCCGAAATAGCGAGCCGATTCCCGCCAGTTGCCCCGCATGTCCTCCGACCACCCGGCAATGACCAACGCGTCGAAATGTTGAGGGTCATGCTTCAAGGCGGCCTGGCACATCTCATAGGCTTCTTTGAAGTTGCCGGTTCTCATGTCAAAACTGGCCAGCCTCGAAAGAAGGACAACCGAATCCGGCATCCTTTTCAGGCCATCTTTTATGACTTCAATGCTTTCCCCAAACCGCTTTTCTCTGGCGAGAAGAATGGCCAGGCCGATATAATGCCAGGAGACATCGGGAGCCAAGCGAAGCATTTCTCGATAATATTTTTCGGATTCTTCAAGTCTCCCCTCGTATTCCGCGAGCTTCGCCTGATAGAGAATCCTGAACTCTCCCATCTTGTCCTTGGGATCGGGAAGAGGGCCTTTTGAAACCCTCACCGAGGCATCCGCTCCAAGATACCCCAAGGACCGCAACCGGTCTTCCTCCTCGTGCGTCAGTGTTCTCCGGCTCGCTTCCGTCTTTGATGAATAATTCCGAATGACTTCCTCAAGCTTTTTCTTGAGCCCGGCAACCGTCTTGCTTTCCTTATCCAGGAGATTGTTCTCTTCGTTTTTATCTTCTCTCAGATTATACAGCTCGGAACGCGGAGCCTTGATGTATTTCCAATTTCCGTCGATCAAGCCCACCAGCTCCGACCAGCCGAAGGTCTCCGGCGGATAATAAGTCTCAAGATAACAGGAAAGCTCCTCTTTCTTTTTTCCCTCTATATAAGGCAAGAGGCTTGTCCCCTGAACTTCCTTATTCACCGGAATCTTGACCATCTCCAGGATCGAAGGCATGACATCGATCAGCCTCACCCGCGAGTCAACCACCAGGCTTTCCGGTAGACACTTGTCCGCATAGAAAATTAAAGGCACCCTCATCGTCACATCATAGATAAAAATACCGTGGTCGAGCTCCTCTTTTTCTCCCAGGGCTTCGCCGTGATCTCCGGCGACGACGATCAGGGTTTTGTCCAAGACATTCTTTTCTCTCAACCTTTCGATGATTCTCCCGAAATGAAAATCCATATAGGCGATTTCGCCGTCATAGAGGTTTCCGGCAAACTCTTCCTTGTAGGGCGAAGGAGGGTCATGCGGCATATGGGGGTCAAAAAGGTGAATCCAAGAAAAAAACTTCTCTTTATAATTGGCGTCAAACCAGGCGATAAAGGAATCAGCGACCTTATCGGCTTTTCTCTCGGACCTGAAGGTCTTCAACATCTCGTCTTCGCTAAATTTATCGTCAAAAGTATCAAATCCCTGGTCGACGCCGAATCTGGAATCGACATTGAACGAGGCGACAAAGGCCGACGTCTTGTAGCCTCTCTCTTTTAATCTCTCGGCCAAGGTCGTAGCTTCTTTGCCCAGGTAATAAGATCCGTTGTTCCGGATTTTATGGTAAAGAGGATAGGTCCCGGTCAAAATCGAACAATGGGAAGGAAGGGTAAGCGGCGTCGAGCAATAGGCGTTGGCGAACCTCACGCCTTTGGCGGCCAGAGCATCGATGTTCGGAGTTTTGGCCTTGCTCCAGCCGTAAGCTCCTATATGATCGGCCCTGGTCGTATCCAGGGTGATGAGAAGGACATTGAGGTTGCCGTCCTTTTTGACCTTATTTTTCGCTCCCGAAAAGAGATAATAGCCGAAGACAAAAAGGAAAATGAGGAGAATAGGCGCGAGATAGAAAAGGAGCTTCGACTTCTTGGCTTCAACCTTTTCTCCTTTTTTCCCATCCAGCACAGCGGACTCTTTGTTGGGGCGGTTTTGAGCAGCGACTCTTTTTTTCTTATGTTTTCTTCTGGCCTTCTTGGACATATTAAAAATATAGCAGACTTTAGGCTTCTATTCAAATAAATGCACTCATCCAAAATTGCCAATTATAGAAAACACCGGATGGGTGACGCGGCGAAGGGGCTCCCCTCCCGCCCGCGCCGATCGGACGATACGATCGGCGGGGGTTCCAAGGGGGTATGCCACTTTGGTCGCAGGATTCCGATCCGAGAAGGGGAGGCAGGGAGCGAAGCGAACGTTGGAAGGGGTCTTCCCCTCCAAAGTGCGGAGAGGGACCCACTTAACCGATTCCGAAGACGCGTTTTCAGACTTTTAATCATTAACATTAATCCCCCCTTCCCCCCTTGGAATTCAAAGGGGGGCTAAAAAAATGTTCGCGTCTTCGGCTAAGGAGGTGAGGACGGGAGGGGAAGAGCCGCGGCAGGACCCGTCCGGTGTTTTCTATAAATAAAAAACCCTGCCCCGAAAGCCGGGGCAGGGTTTTGGACTCGGACTTTGACTTGAAGCTTAGAACATGATCCTGAGCGAGATTTGGGAGGTTCTCTGGCCGTTCATTCTCTGGGAGATTCCGAACTGAGAGTCTTGCCAGGTAGTGGCCGGCAATTGCCAGAAGTAGGACTGGAGCAAGTTGAAGACTTCAAAAATCGCCTGGATGGTGAAATCTTTGCCGGCAATGGGCACTGTCCAGTATTTCTGCAGGGAGATATTAATGTTGTGGGTCGGGAACCATGTGAAGGCGTTTCTGGGAGCGAAATTCTGATCGTAGTAGGTCAGATCATTTGCGGAGCTCGGCTTCTTGGGAACGGCAAAATGGCTCTTATTCCAGCCCGGGACTCCTTTTGTCCATGTGATAATATCTTCGTATTTGTCTCCTGTCCACAGAGGTCTGTCATTGTAGTCATAATCGTAATTCCAGTCGTAGGCTGAGGAGCTTGCCCTGATGGTGAACGGCGCGCCCGAAGTGTAATGGAAGTTTCCGGAGATCTGCCAGCCGGCGATAATATTCTTCATGATCCAGCTCTTGGAATTCTTAAAGAAGGGCAAATCCCAGACAAAGCCGCCGACAAGCCTGTGCCTGCGGTCAAACTGAGCTATGTTGTACTCCATGTCGATTCTCTCATTCGACACGGCTTCCATGGCTGAGTTATCGCCGAAGTAGTCGGAGTTCTGGTCTTTGGCAAAGCCAAACGTGTAGGCCGTATACCAGGACCAGCCGTTTGAGAATCTCTTGTTCAGCGTCGCGGTGAAGGCATGATAATTTGATTTCAGGTTTTGAATTCTCAGGTTGAGGTCCCTGATCGCGGTATAGGCATTGATCCCACTGGCAATTCCATCCAGCTTATCTCCGGTAAACCTGTTCGGCCGCTGGATCGAACCGAGGTCCACGCCGCTGGATCCGGTGTAGTTGAGTTCGATGGAAACGTCGGGAGAGAGCTCTCTCTGGATCCCGAACAGCCAGTTATAGGCTTTCTGAGGCAGGAGGTCGGGCAGCATCCAGCGCAGGGCCGCTCTATAACTTTTGACATTCGCCGCGGGCACAGTCCCGGGAAAGGTGACTTTAATGATCGGCAGCGATCCATAACCCGCGATTGAGACAAAGGTGAAGTCAGGATAGTTGAACCGGTCGTTTTCGTAAGTGTTGTTGAAGGTGCGGTCATAGGAAATGCCGATTCCGCCGCGGATTGAAGTCTTGCCGTCTCCGGTCGCGTCCCAGGCAAAGCTGGCTTTGGGCGCAAAGGCCTTGTAATATTGATTCCACAGCCCTTCGCCGAGGAGCTCGCGTCCATCAAAAATGAGGTACTTGATTCCCTCTGTGCCGTATGTCCCTTCGATGACCTGCTTGCTTAAGAAGCCCTGTTGGGTACCGAAAGCGGGCATGTTGATGCCTCTTCCGGACTTCTCCTGAGGAACGCCGTAATATTCCCATCTCAGGCCAAGGGAGACGGTCAGTCTGTCCGTCACGCGCCAATCATCCTGGACGAAAATGCCTCCTTCAAGGCCCTGCCATTTTCTTCTGGAATCTCCTTGTGCCCAGGCGCCGCTGGCGGCGCCCGTGACATAGGGATTTCCGGCGGGCGGATTAGGCGGGTCAGCACCGATGACTAAATAGTAGGCTCCTAAATCGTAGAGGAACCAGGTCGAATCAAAGAAATAATAGTTCCCGGCGACATTGGCATCGAACATAGAGTCCGAATTCCAGAGCCTGACTTCTCCGCCGAGTTTGATGCTGTGGTTGCCCAACTGGAAATTCAGAACATCAGACAACTGATACGTGTTGTTGGTAAATTGCTGCGGCATGTTCCCCCAGTCGCCGATGCTATGGACTCCATCGTTGAAATACGTATAACCGCCAAGCTGGGGAACTTCAGGGGCGACTCGCGGCCAATCGGCATAATCCCTGTGGTAGCCGAGCCGGACTTCGTTGTACATCGTCGGGCTGAAGAGATGGAGCCAGGTCAATCCGCCCGTATGATAGGAATAGGGGTTCGACTTGACTTGGCCCGGGACATTGTCAAAGTCCCAATCGTATTTGTAGGTGTTAAAGAGCCAGCGGGCAGCGATTCTGTCCTTTCCGGAGAAGATATGGTCGATTTTTATGCCAAAAGTATAACCCCGGGTATGAGCTGTCCCATCCCAGACATACTTTCCGGCATCCAGCGTGCCGTCGCCGTCGAGATCGATAAAATCATAGGTCGGCTTGGGATAGTCTGCCCCATACTTGTCAAAAAATGTTTTGGCAGCTCCTTTCGCCTTAGCGATGGCTGACGGCGTGAAGAACAAATACGGCGTCCTCGACTCATCGTCCTGCCAAATGCCCTCGAAGGTAAGAAAGAAGAAGGTCTTATCTTTAATGATTGGACCGCCGATTGTGCCACCGTACTGGTATCTCTTATAGGGCGGAAGGTCATGGGCCAACCAGTCTTCGGTCTGGAACAAGCTGCTGTCTCCTCGATGGAAAATCCAGGCGCTCCCATGGACTTCATTGGTCCCGGACTTCATCACGGCATTGATGACGCCGCCCGAGTTTCGGCCGTACTCGGCAGAGAAATTGTTCGAGACGAGTCTGAACTCCTGAATGGATTCAGGCGGAAGGGTTGTTACCGCATTCGTGGCCGTGCCGTTGTCGTTGTTGTCAATACCATCAATCATGAAGTTGTTGGAAGATCCTCTCTGGCCGTTGATGGCATAGCCGGACCGGCCGGCTCCGGGCAGTGTTCCCGGGGCATAGGCAATCAACGAAGTGTAGTCGCGGTTTCCCTGAGGATAGCTCAAGAACTCCTTCTCTGTAATAACCGTGGACACCTGGGCTCTTGTCGTCTCAACCATCGGAGAGACGCCGACGACAGTCACTTCTTGTTCAATTTTTCCGGCTTCCAGGTTGAAATTAATCTTTAGTTCCGCTCCGATCATTAATTCAAGTCCCTCTTTGATTAGGCTCTTGAATCCCTGGATGGCGGCAGTTAGATTATAGATTCCGCGGGGCAATTTCTCGATCCTGTACTGGCCGTCTCTGTTGGTAAATGTCGACTGGGTCAAACCCATCTGGGTGTTTTTGGCAGTCACGGATACACCGGGGAGCGGAGTTCCTTCGGTATCAAAGACAGTTCCCATGAATGTGCCGTAGTCTTTGGATTGAGCCAGGCCTAGAGAAGTCAGCATGATCAAAGCTACACAAAAAAGTGAGAGCTTTCTCAAACTCATTCAACTCCTCCAAAATCCCGTAGATTCGGGATTTATAAAATCTTCGTTCACTGCCTTTCTCTGGCAGTTGAACGATTTCCCCTCTCCTGCATGAACGCTTATCTGCGCTGCAGGAATCCCCTAGAGTGAAATGCTGAGCATTTACACTCCATTCCCTAGCCTTATTAGTGTAGAATTATCTGCTGAATTTTCACCTCCTGTTTTTATTTATTTAGACCTACCCATCTAGGTATGTTATATGCAAATTTAGTGCCAATCCCAATATTTTGGATAACTATTATAAGTCATTGAAAAAAATGTAATTGGATTTAATGACGATTTTCAATCTAACAAAAATAATTCAATAATTTGAATAGATTTCATATATTTGGATTTCTTCTACTCTATTGGAAGTTGAGCTACAGTCTATTTTATTTTAAAATTTGCTCTTTTCTCCACAGTATTGCCGGAGAAGAGATCCTTGACCAAAACGACCAGCGTATAATTTCCCGGAGCTAAATTTGACAGGTTGTATTTTACTCCGTTGTTGAGACCCCCTCCTGTCGCTTTTTGAGCTATGGGAACTTGAACTTCTTGGGGCTGATCGATCGTAGCCACGAATTCGCTCCCCCTCCAAATCTGATTCTCAATCCGGACCTTGGCCATTCCCTGGACCTCATTAAAGGTCGGATTGTAGATTTGATAAAAGAACACGAGCTCGCTGTCTTTGGCATACTCAGATAAAGTGTTGGGGTTGACGTCAAAATTTCCAAATGTGTACGGCCCACCCCTCTGTTGCTTGACCATACTGATTTTTTCGGGCACCTTGAGATTCGTTTTCTCCAGAGCTTTTAGAGCGGGTATGTTTTTCGACTCGATCATAACTTCCTCCGGCTTAGCCTCCAGCCTCTGGATGTCTCTGGCGAGTATGATGTCGCTGGTGCTAAAGTCCTTTGAAGAGAAAGCCGGAACTTGGATCCACCGGTCTGCATAGCCGACATTGCCGCTCAATTCATCCCAGACAACCAGATGGAGATAGTATTTCCCTGGCCGCAGCTTCAGGCCTTGTTTGTACTGGTAAAAATCTGTAAAGCGCCTCTGATAACTTTCTTCTTTCAGATTCATCTCCAGGCGGTCGCTCGTCTGGTAGACCGTCTCTTTCTCGTCCTTCACTTCAATATAGAAGTTCACCAGGCCTTGGTATCTGTCCTTAGCTTTATTAAAGCCTAAATCTCTGGCTGCAATCTCCAGGCTCATCGGGACATAGGTCAAACCTCCCCCGGCTATCATGTAATTTTCCTTGGCGTAGAATAAAAGCCCGCTCAATGAAGTCTTGGCCTCGACGATCCCTCTCAGCTTCCGGAGCCTGGCGCTCCTTTCCATATCTTCCAGCACCTCACCCCTTGATTTGGTCAGTTGGGCCATGACCTGAAGCTGCTCAAGGGGATTCTCATAGGCCTTTTGGTCCATCCCCGCGACTTCTGCAACCGACCTCGGCTTGCCATCCGTTGTTGGAAAATCATTATACCCGGCATAACGGGCCGGAAGCGAAACGTTGCGAAGAGCGTTGGCCAGAGCGGGATCTGACGTCAGCTGATAAGAACCGGCGGCGTAATAATTTACAAAAGTAAAATCAACCCGGCCGATCCTGGCCTTTAGTCCCGGTATCTCCCTGTAGGTCCAGACCTCGGAGGGGAATTCTGCCGTGGGCGCTTGCGCTCCAAACAAAAATCCTCTCCCTCCCCCCGGGTTTGTCTCAAAAAAATCAGGAGGGCCGAACATGATATAAACCCGGCCTCTATCCGTCCGCCAGCCGGCCTTCCCCTCAAAATAACGCTCATTAGCGTAGGCAATCCTCCGGTAGTGTTCTTCTCTGAATTCATTAACCGGAGTTTCGGGCGTGAGGTCACGCCTTTTCCAGAATATTTTAATAAAGTTCTCTCTCTCTTCATCTGTCTTCAGGCTCTTGAAGACATCTTTTTCACTATCAGAGATGATGTAGACGATTTCTTCGTCTAACCACTTCTGATATTTCTGCGGAAGTGCCCGGGCCTTTTCTTCTTTCTTCTTTTCAGGTTCTTTCTTTTGCTGTTTTTCCTGGCTTTGCTGCAGGGCTAGCCCCGTGAAGCTAAAAGCCAGAATGACAAGAAGAGACAGAATCCATTTTTTGCTTTTTTCCTTGATCATCGTCCGACCTCCAAAATGCTTTCTCTCCCGGCTGTCATCCGGACAAGAAACCTCTCTGCTCCGCCTCCAATTTCCTCTCTTCGTTTTCTATGATTTTAAATAGGTCAAGATCTGTTTAGCGATGGATGCATTCGGGTTATCCGGAGCTAACTCAATAAACTTTTCTAAATTCTGAATAGCCTCTTCTTTTTTATTCTGATTGACATAAATCATGCCCAACTGATAATAAGCCAGGGCATAATCCGGCTTCAGCTCCTTGGCTTTGGTGAAGGCGGCGGTGGCTTTCTGGTAATCCTGGAGGTTCAATGAACAAGCGCCGAGGTTATAAAATGCGTCCGGGTCATTCGAGCTCAACTCCGAGGCTTTGGAAAAATAGGGAAGCGCTTCTTTGTACATTTTTTGGGCGCCTAACAATTCGCCTAAATTCTTGTTGGCGCTGTAGCTGTCCGGCTGGAGCTCCAGCATCTTTTTAAACGTAGCTAGGGCTTCCTCGTTTTTCCCCATCTTGATGTAGCTGGTCCCGAGGTTGTTGTAATAGATAGGCTCCCCGGGCTCTTTGTTGATGGCTTCTTTATACACTTCGGCGGCCTCTTCGTACTTTCCCGCCTGGAACAGCTCATTGCCCCTCTTGAAACCCTTTTCCCCAGGGGATTCTCCGATAAAATATTTTCCCTCCTCCATCTCTAAATTGACCTCGACCAATTCCGTGACTCCCACATGCTTCTCGGCAAAGACCGGAAAAAAGCCATCTTTCTCGGCCTTGAGCTGATAGTAATCGGGCTGGAGGCCGATCTGGATAAATTCGCCTTTGGCGTTGGTCTTAAGAGCGTACCTCACGGCTGAATACTGGAGAGATACAATCGTAATTTTGACGCCTTCAATAACGTTCCCCTTCTTGTCTTTAATGACTCCCTTGATTGTGCCCTGAACCACAGCCGATAAATCTGAGGCAAGAAAAAACGTTGTCGCTAAAATGAGCAAAAACCCCGGGAAAACGCGACTTTTTTTTCGTGGGTCTTTCCTTTTAAACGCAAGAAGAAATTTTTCTTTCATGGCCAATCTCCTCAATCCTTCTCTTCCCAATTTCACACCTAAAAGTTTACCTTAGCCAGCAGGACAAAGTCAAAGAATCCAAGTTTTTGACCTCCGTCAAAAAGAGTGCAAAAATCGTTCCAATCTGCCTTAATTTTTATCTCTTGGTGTATCAATAAGTTAGAAAAATCGGATAAACTTCTTTTTTCACCCTCTGTCCTAAAATCTGGACGATAAAGGCCGAGGATCGTTTTTTCAGCTCTTTTTTAAATATTCGAGCAGTTGTTTGGCTGTGGCCGTATTCTCGCTCTCAGGGGCCAGCTTCAAGAACTGTTCTAAGCTCTCCACGGCTTCCTTAACCCTGTTTTGACTGATGTAGAGCGTGCCGATGTGGTAGTAGGCTTCCCCATAATCGGGCTTCAATTGGATTGTTTTCCGAAAAGCCCGGAGTGCGGCCTCCCGTTCCATGGTGTTCAGCAGGCAAATCCCGAGATTAAAAGAAGCATCCGGGTCGTCAGGGCTGATTTCAGCGGCCTTCTCGTAGTATTTCTTAGCTTCCTCGAACCGGTCCGTGTCGGCTAATACCTCGCCCAGCTCTTTATGGGCACTATAGCTTTCAGGGTTGAGCTCAACAGCCTTCTGGAAAGCGGCTTTGGCCTCTTCTTTTTTGCCCATTTTTTTGTAAGACAAGCCCAGCTTCAGATAATATCCCCATTTGATTTGCCCCAATTTGATCGCCTCTTCATAAGCGGCGGCCGCTTCTTCGTATTTTTTTTCTCCATAGAGCTTGAGGCCTCGGAGAAAACTCTTGTCGGCTTCTGAAATGCCCTGCTCGCTCGACTCCGGGCCGCTCTCCAGCGCAATCTCAATCTTGGTCTCTTTGGAAACGCTGACTCTCACTTCCCGCGACTGGGGCAGATAGCCGGTTTTTCTGAGATCCACCTGGTAATAGCCCGGCGGCAGCCCGATCTGGGAAAATTTTCCTTCTTTATTGGTCTCGAGTCCAAAAATCAGGCTCGAACTTCTTTGGGAGATGATCATCACCATCGCCTTCTCAATGGGCTTTCCGCTTTTGTCAATCACAACTCCTTCGATTTTCTCCTGGACCGCGGGCTGGACCTGGAAAGCTGAATCGTCAGGGAATATCTCATCGGCGAAACGAGCCGTATCCATCTCGAATCCCAATGGACGTTCGGGCGAAAGCTTTTTCTCGCTGAGAAGAATGGAACAGGAGAATAATAATGAGAGGCTGAAAATGATGTGTTTTTTCACATGATGTCCTTGCAGAAATATTTATCTCAAACCTTCGTGACGCGCTCCAATTTTTTCATGATCGCGAACATGAACGCGGCCGAGAGCAGGCCGGCCAAGACCAGGATGAACCAGAGGAGCCACAAGGGCAGTATCATCCACAGTCCGCCGACCAGGCCGACGAGCAGGATGCCGATGCCGGTGGCCGCAAACCATCCGCCCTGCATCAAGCCTTTGTATTTCGGCGGGGCCACGCGCGAAACGAAGGAAATCCCTATCGGGCTGAGGAAAAGCTCGGCGATGGTCACCAGGAAGTAGGTTGTGATCAACCAATAGACTGAGACTTGAGAAGCCGCTGGAGCGACTTGGCCCCCCAGCTCTTTTGGGCTGGGCAGGCCGAAAGAGCCTATCATCAGGATGGCGAAGGCGACCGCCGTCATCAACATGCCGATCCCAATTTTGCGCGGCGCGGACGGCTCTTTGTTTTTCTTATTGAGCCAGCCGAAGAGGCCGATAACGAGCGGCGTCAGCGCGACGATGAAGAACGGGTTGAAATGCTGGAACCGCTGGGGCATGAAGGGATTGACGTCCTGGTAGCTACTGAACCTCAAGCCGGCGAGGAACGCGAAGACGATGAAGGCGGCTCCGCCGACCGCTCGCGTGATGACGCTCGATCCTTTCTTCATGAGAAGAGCCAGACCTATGACAGCCAGGAATATCGGGATCAGCCCGGTGAGGTCGAACCACAAGTTGGTGACCTTGCCCACGCTCGGCACCGTATAGTCACGGGCGAAAAACGTCATCGTCGCGGCGCTTTCTTGGAAGGCCATCCAGAAGAAGATGACGACGAAGAAGACGAGCCCCAGGGCTACGAGCCGCTCTTTCGTTTGCTGCGGGGTGAGTTCCACAACCTGGGACTTGAGGACCTCGGACTTCGCTTTCTGTTTCTCGGTGAAGTCGGCGTGCTTATAATATTTCCTGAAACCCCAAAAGATGAGCATCGAGATGATCAGACTGATGCAGGCCAAGCCGAACCCGAAATGATAGGACTTGCTCAGGGCGTTGATATACCGTTCGGAGAATTGCTTCAGCGTCTCTATGGTGACGCCTGCCTCCTGACCCTGGGCGATTCCCAGGAATTGGGCCGCATCGGCCAGCTTTCCTTTCAGGAAATCGTTGGCCAGGGCGGGAAGGCGAGCGTCGTAGGTGAAATGCGCCGCCTTGAGAATCCAGTTGCTGACGACTTCCGAGGCCGTCGGGGCGAACATGGCGCCGACGTTGATGCCCATGTAAAATATCGTGAAAGCCCGATCCCGAAGGGAGCTGTATTTCGGATCGTCGTAGAGGTTACCGACCAGGGCTTGAAGGTTGCCTTTGAAGAATCCCGTGCCCAGGGCGATCACGGCCAGGGCGGCGATGATCAGGGCAAATCCGGTTTCCATCTTGGTCGGAAGCGCGAGGAGAGCATAGCCGAGGAACATAACGATCATGCCGAGACTGATGGTTTTGCCGTAGCCGAGGACCTTGTCGGCCAGGAAGCCGCCGAGGAGCGGAAAGAAATAGACGCACGACACGAAGATGGCGTAGATCAAGCTTGAGGTGCCGGTGCTCAGGCCGTATTTGGCCTGCATGAAGAGGACGAAGATGCTGACCATGGTGTAAAATCCGAAGCGCTCGCCCATGTTGGCGAAAAAGGCGATGAACAGACCTTTGGGATGCCCTTTAAACATGCGAAATCCTCCTTGGGAATAAGGCAGTGATGGATGGGATCGATGAAGCCCTGAATGCGGTGCCTAGATGGCGCACAAGTCTTTTATAATTGAGGGGAAAGGGGATGTCAATAAATTATTCTGGGGACGCCATACTTGTTTCCCCCATTTTTTCGCACTACCTATTTGAATGGATTTTAAGTAGAATCGATCTCTCATTCGTAAAGGAGGACAACATGAAGAAGAATCACTTGAGGCGTATTCTCTCTTTGACAATTTTAGTTTTTCTTTTCTCTTTTCCAATCGCCGGACAGGAAAAAGTCGATCTCCAAATCATACAGCGCCTGCGCCGAGAGGGGCTTCAGAATTCCAAAATCATGGAGTACATGAGCTATCTTTGTGATGTTTACGGTCCGCGCCTTTCGGGATCGCCTCAATATCGCCAAGCCGGCGAATGGGCTGTGAATAAATTAAAAGAGCTGGGTCTCGAAAATGCAAAAATGGAGCCGTGGGGGACATTCGGCCGCGGATGGAAACTCCAAAAGTTTTATGCCGCGATGACCGCTCCCCAATACATGCCGTTGATCGCTTACCCCAAAGCTTGGACGCCCGGGACGAACGGCCTCCTGAAAGGCAGTCCGGTTCTGCTGAATGTTAAAAAAGCGGAAGACCTGAATAAATACAAAGGCAAAATCAAAGGCGCCATCGTGCTGACGCAGGGCGAGAAAGAGCTGGAGATGACGTTTGATCCGGGTGCGAAAAGATATACGGATGACGATCTGAAAAAATTGGAAATGGCTCCCGAGCCCGGCGCAAAATCACCTTTTGCCGATCGCAGGGAGGAATTTCTCGCCCGTCAACAGCTTCAACAAGCGGTGGCCAAATTTTTAAAAGATGAAGGCGCCGCGGTTCTCCTTGAACCGAGTCGTGGAAAGGACGGAACGGTTTTTGTCCAAGGCGGCGGATCCTACATGAAAGATGCCCAGATGCCTCTGCCGTCCGTCGTCGTTTCCGCTGAGCAATACAATAGAATGGTGCGAATAGTCCAAAAGAACATTCCGCTCACAATCGAATTAGAAATTCAAGCGGATTTTGCGGACAGCGATTCGTTGGGCTACAACGTTGTCGCCGAAATTCAAGGCATCGATAAAAAATTGAAGGATGAAATCATCATGCTGGGCGGCCATTTTGATTCATGGCACGCCGGAACCGGCGCGACAGATGATGGGGCCGGTTCGGCCGTTGCTTTAGAGGCCGTGAGAATTTTAAAAGTCATCGGCCTAAAACCCAAACGGACGATTAGAATCGCGCTCTGGGATGCAGAGGAAGCAGGATTTTTGGGCTCACGCGAATACGTGAAAAGTCACTTCTTTGATCGGCTCAAAAGAGAAAAGAAGCCGGATTATGATAAGTTTTCGGCTTACTTCAACCTCGATAATGGAAGCGGAAAGATCCGCGGGATTTATGCCCAGGGCAACGTGGCTGTCATGCCGATTTTTGAAGAGTGGCTGAACCCTTTTCATGATCTTGGCGCGACGGCCGTCACGATTCGCAATACAGGCGGCACGGACCATCTTTCCTTTGACGCGGTCGGTTTGCCGGGATTCCAATTCATTCAGGATGAGCTGGAATACGATACGCTCACGCATCATTCGAATATGGATGTCTACGATCACTTATCGAAAGGCGATTTGATGCAGGCCGCGACGATTGTCGCGTCCTTTGTTTACAATGCAGCCATGCGCGATGAGAAATTGCCGAGAAAATATTTTGATCCGAACGATCTGAGACCCCAGAGCTCCATGTTTTAAATGAGAAAACACACGGCTTCTGTCCCCGCTTCATAGTTTCTATTGGACGTCACCGGATTTTTTTTATAGGCCGCAATCCCCATTTACCGGCTCAAATCGAAATGACTCCATTTATTTCCGGCGGCAATCGAAGCAGGCCAGGGGAATGGTCAGCGCCAACTCTTCCCGGTCCTGCGCCAGCTTATTCAATTTCATTTCGAGCCTGGTGAAAACTTCGTCTCTGGCCGCTGGGGCTACGATGTCCTTCCAGGAAGGAAAAAAATACATCTTAATGAAAAAGTGGCTGAACATCGTGCTGCCGTCGAGATAGCGAAGCGTAAAAGAATCCCGGGCGATGTCCCGGACTTCAAAGCCCGATTCTTCTAATAAATTGTTTGTCCACTCGAGCGGCTTCCGTTTGGCGAAGATATGTTCGCGCATTTTTTTGATTTCCGGCTCCCTCCCGAGCTCGCGGAGGATTTCCTCAAAAATATCGTAAAACTCCCGCATCGTTTCGGGGAGGTTGACGGTCAGGACGAGCTGTGCCCCGGCTCGCGAAGTCCGGCGGCATTCGGCCAGGACTTTTCGAGGATCGCGGACATTGTTGATGCCGTTGTTCGAGACGATCAGATCGAAAAAGCCGTCTCGGAAAGGAAGTTCCTCCGCTTCTCCTTTGACGGCGACGAGGTTCGTCAGACGGAGCGATTTATTTTTAAGGCAAATGCGTTCCAAGGCGAGAGGCCAGGGATCGATTCCATAGACGGCGCAGGATTCTCCCAATCTCTGGGCGAGCTCGATGAGCGGGAATCCCATGCCGCAGCCGATATCGAGGACTTTAAGGTTCGGCTTCATACGGATTTTATCGAGGAGCATCACGCCGAAGGGGGCCGACCAGAGGGGAAGTTCGTCCAGGACCGGGCCGAGCTGCGGGTCGTTTAAATCATAGGGAGGCTTGAGATCGTTGGGCATCGATGA
>Ga0315282_10001901_pt1 | contig 39023 bp, 32 predicted proteins | sample YL17G07_20_MG_FD_203693 | JGI IMG/M metagenome (GOLD analysis project Ga0315282, IMG submission 203693) | Sediment microbial communities from Yellowstone Lake, YNP, Wyoming, USA - YL17G07_20 | ecosystem: Environmental > Aquatic > Freshwater > Lake > Sediment | place: USA: Wyoming | collected... | reverse complement strand
TGTAGCCATTGACCTGGAAGCAGTCCTTCGCACTGCTGCCAAAAACAACAAAATCATGGAGATAAATGCCATGCCCGACAGACTTGATTTGAACGATGTCCATGCCTCCAGAGCTAGAGAACTAGGAATAAAACTTGCTATCGGGACCGATGCCCATGATGTTTCCCATCTTGATTTTATGAGGTTTGGAGTCGGTGTGGCGCGACGAGCCTGGTGTGAACCACAACATATATTAAATACCCTGCCCCTGGCAGACATACTCGCCATCCTGAATGTGAGCAGATAATTTATAGCCAACCACACACCTCTTCCCTGGTTCTCCCTCCCCACGTCATTGCGAGCCTTTCTTATTGTCATTGCGAGCCGAAGGCGTGGCAATCTCGAAGAAAGTCAAAACTCAAGAATCAAAAAGCAAAATGACAGAGCAAAAATGAAAAAGTAGTCAGCAGTTAGCTGATAGCTACTAACTTGGGGGTTGCTTCGGCACTGGCGTGCCTCGCAATGACAGAAGGAGGAGGCTAATATGTGACTAATCATATGAACGAGTACAGGAACTTTATACAAGGTTACGCCAAGGATTATAATCATCAAGGAGGTTAACCAAGAGGCTAGCGAGCCAAATTAAGGAAAAATAAGATTATGCTAACAATAACCCGCTATGAAGAAGTAACCCAGATCAAGATGAGCCTCTTCTCTGAGAGTCATCCTCCTTTATGTGCCTGTGCCTACCTGGTAGACAGCTTGCTAATAGACAGCGGTCCTGATTGCACCGGCAAGGAACTAGCCGATTTTCTGAAAGATAAAGGGGTAAAACTCCTGGTCAATACTCACTATCATCATGACCACATCGGAGGTAATGCCATCCTTCAACAAAATTATGGCCTGGAGATACTTGCTCACCCAGCAGCGATAAGTAGAATAAGTCAACCACCCCAACTATATCCCTATCAGGAAGCAATCTGGGGACATTCATTACCCAGTCAAGCAAAGGAAATTGGTAAGCTGGTCAGAACGCCACACTTTCAGTTTGAGGTAATCCCCACACCGGGACATAGCGATGACCACATTTGCCTCTTTGAGCGCAGCAAGGAATGGCTTTTTTCGGGGGATTTAGCCACCGTCACCCATCCCAGGTTAGCCAGGGCTGAGGAAAATCAATGGGAAACCATAATTTCACTTAAGAAAATCAAAGAATTGAGACCGCGGGTGCTATTCACCGCACCGGAATATATAATCACTGAACCATCAACTATGCTGGAGAAAACTATCCAGTACCTCGAGGAAACAGGACAGCGCATTAGAGCTCTGTCTGGTAAAGGTCTATCTCCCGCTGAGATAGCAAAGCAGCTCTTTGGTGAAGACATTGCCGCCCAAATTACCGAAGGACAGTTTTCCTCGGAAAACTTTGTGAACTCATACCTTAAAGTGGATTAAAAGCCTATAATTATTTTATGGCTGAAGTAGGTTCCTCGATAGCGAGGCGACAAATATCTGAACTTGCCCTAAGCGATATCGAGGCAATCAAGCATTTAAAGCAGGCTATCTCCCAGGGTAAGCACTGGTATCCAGCCTTACTCGAAGCTATCAGGCTATGGGACAGTATTGAAGAGGATTATAGCGGGCGTCATTACCAATACCTCATCGCTAATGAAGCTTTTGATTGGTTACTCCTTGCTGAAAGACTATGTGAAGGGATTCATCACCTCATTCCACTGCAGGAGCAAATTAACCTCCTTTTCTTCGACCAGCCACCAATGGAATTAAGCACAGATGAATTCAAGAAGCTGATTGGCAATGCTAAATATCAAGCTTATCTCAACTATCTTTATGGAATCTTCATGGAGAGACTCCTCATTTTGACCATCGCTGAAGAGATTCGCAAAAGAAAGCGAACTGCTGGTTTAGTCAACGAAGGAAACACAATTGATGAGGCATATCAACACCTTTATGGCGATAGCGAACAGGAATTGGCACAGCGTTTTAAAAGGGAGAACCGTTATCCCAGACGTAAATCTATGAGCTTAAGCGAGCTCAACGAGTTCACTTACTGGTTGTTTAAGAAAAGATTGAGCTGCAATGATAAGTCCCGCGTTGCCAGCGATACTAAAAAGGCATTGCTGGCGTTGCATCGCTATTTAGAACAAAAAGGGCAAACATCTCAAGAACGAAGCTGAGAAATCTCCGTCTTCACCCGCTCAAGCTTATCTTCGAGTTCAGTAAGTCTTTGCCTTTCCTTTTCCACGACATGCTGCGGCGCTTTAGCTAGAAAAGCATTATCCCGCAGCCTTGCATTGAGCTGAGCTATCCTCGCCTGAGTCACTTCACTTTCCTTAGTCAACCGTTGTTCCTCAGCAGATAGGTCAACCAAACCTGCCCAGGGCAAAATTACCTCGGATTCCTTCAGCACCAGAACAACTGCCTTCCCCGCCTTACTCTCCCTTTCCTTCCGATGAGCAATGGTTAACGGACTAACTCGTGCTAGCATCTCGATTACCTCAGCTTGCGAAGAGATTTGAGGCAAAAGCTTATCAGTATAAACCAGCGCCTCAATCTGCTTAGCTGCTTCTACCTTATATTGAGCACGAACGTTACGGATAGAGCGAATAATCTCAATCACAGAATCCATAGCTTGTTCCGCTTCAGTGTCCGTTGCATCCCTATCAGCGACAGGATAAGGAGCTATCATAATGGAAACAGACATCTGCTTTTTCTCGGGAAGACGCTCTTTTACATTTTGCCATAGCTCTTCAGTAATGAACGGCATGAAAGGATGTAAAAGACGCAACGAGCACTCCAGCACATTCACCAGAAATGGCAAAGGTGATGCTGTCTGCTGAGCGTCGTGGAGACGCATTTTAGCAATTTCGACGTACCAATCGCAGAACTCGCCCCAGATGAAATCATGGATTTTCCAGCAGGCTTCTCCGAATTCGAACCCCTCCATTAGATTGTTGACTTCGTCTATCACACGATTAAGGCGGCTAACAATCCAACGGTCTTCTATCCTGAGAGCTGTCAGCTGAGAGCTATCAGCTACTACCTGAGCATCCACGCTCTGGAAGATAAACCTGGCAACATTCCATAGCTTATTAACGAAATTACGGCTGGCTTCCAGCTTTCCTTTGCCAAGATTCATATCGTTCCCCGGCGTGCTATTGCTGGCAAGAGCAAAGCGTAAAGCATCAACACCACATTCATTGACAGCCTCGGCAGGATTAATAACGTTCCCTCGCAGCTTGCTCATCTTTTCGCCATGTTCGTCCCGAATTAGCCCGTGAAGGTAAACAGTGTGGAAGGGTATCTTCCCAGTATTCTCCAGCCCCATCATAATCATCCTTGCCACCCAGAAGAACAGAATGTCATAGCCAGTCTCCATCACCGCACCGGGATAGAAGTAACGCAAGTCTTCAGTATCATCTGGCCAGCCAAGCGTGGAATGCGTCCATAGCGCTGAGCTAAACCAGGTATCAAGAACATCGTTATCCTGAACAATCTGGCTTGAACCACAATGTGAGCAATGAGAAGGAACATCCACAGAAATAGTCAATTCATTACAATCATGACAATACCACACCGGAATACGATGTCCCCACCACAGTTGCCGGCTAATACACCAATCCCTGATGTTTTCCATCCACTCAAAGTATATTTTGGTGAACCGCTCCGGTATGATGGTTATGCTGCCATCTTTAACCACCTTTATCGCCTTTTCCGCTAAAGGCTCGGTGCGAATAAACCATTGCAAGCTAATCCGGGGCTCGACCATTGTTTGACAGCGGCTGCAATGTCCCACTGAGTGAAGATAAGGCTCAATTTTCTCCAATAAACCCTTCTCTCGTAAATCATTCACCACCTTATCCCGACAGGCAAATCTTTCCAGACCAGCATAAGGACCGGCGTTCTCATTCAGGGTGGCATCGGGACTCATAATATCCACCAGCGGCAGATTGTGCCTTTGCCCTATTTCAAAATCCGTGGAGTCATGCGCCGGGGTTATCTTCAACGCTCCGGTACCAAAGGATATATCCACAGCATCATCCGCAATAACAGGGATTTCCTTGTCTATGATAGGAAGCATTACTTTTTTACCTACTAAATCTTTATAACGCCCATCTTCAGGATTCACCGCCACCGCAGTATCACCGAAGAAAGTTTCCGGTCGGGTGGTGGCTACGGTAATAAAACCACTCCCATCTACCAGAGGATAACGAATATAATAAAGATGTCCGCTAATCTCCTTGTGCTCCGCCTCCAGGTCAGAAAGTGCAGTCTGACATCGAGGACACCAGTTTATAATTCGCTCCCCGCGGTAAATCAGCCCTTTGTTATATAAGTTGACAAAGGCGGTGCGGACTGCCCGGCTCGGACCCTCATCCAGAGTAAACCGCTCACGCTCCCAATCGCAGGAAGCCCCCAGCATCTGATGCTGGAGGTTGATGTTCCTCCGGCTATCATTTGCCCATTTCCAGGCCATCTGGAGGAATCTTTCCCTCCCTACATCCTTTCTGGTTAGCGATTGCCCCGCCAATTGCTGCTCCACCACTACCTGTGTGGCAATGCCAGCATGGTCGGTTCCAGGTAACCATAATGTGGGCTCCCCCTTCATCCGATGCCACCTGACCATAATGTCCTCCAGGGTAGTGGTAAGCGCATGTCCCAGATGAAGCTCGCCGGTAACATTCGGCGGTGGCATGATGATAACGAAAGGCTTCTTCTTTGGGTCTATTTCAGGGGTAAAGTAGCCCTGCTTAAGCCAGAACTTGTACCATTTCCGCTCTATTTTACCTGGCTCGTAGGCTTTAGGAATTTCAGGCATGGCAATTAACCGCATCTAGTGAAGGAAATTTAATGTGGCCTTTTAGTTTACCGCGAGGCTGAAGCCTCATGATGCACTTATTTTCTATCACCCCGACGGCTTCTTATCTGTTCATTCAGGTCGTCTAGCAATTTCCCATCCTCTGTTTTCCAATACTTGGGACCTGCAACTCCGTGTTTGTCATGTTTAAATCCGTGCTTTATCAGCAGCTTCCTAGCTAGCTCTGAGGCTGAGTACAGCTTGCCGTCGCCCTCGTACTTCAGCTCATTGGAAGAGGCGACGATTTCTGCTTGCTCTTCATTAAACAATCGAGTATGGTAGAAACATAATACTTGTCCGTCTTCCACCAAGCCCGCGTTTATTAGTTCCTGAAAGGTTACCTTCCTTGCTTTAATTTCCCCCTGCCCACCTTCAATCCCACCGCCTGGCCCCGCCAGGGTTTTAGAAGGTTGATAAAGCGGCTCAAACAAATGTGCATGCACAATTAGCCCAACGCCTTCCCTAGTAAAAGTTCGCAACTCGACCACTTTGATTTGAGGGTGGGCAAGTGCGCCGATAGCTTCATCTAGTTGCTCTGTATGTTTTTCTATAATGATTGTCACCACCGGTGGTTTTGAGACAAGGTCTGAAAGGAATTTATAGGTTTCGGTTGTCCCGATTACCTTTTTTAAGCGAAGTCTAAGAAACTCGTCGTTATTTATCTCCTGAAATAGAGTGTCAACTATGTCTCTTTGAGTGTTTGAATTTTTAATGCCGTTAATGAACCTGCCGACTTGCGGAACTATATGCTCATATAATGGATGAGAGGATAATTCTACCTCAACAATGTGCCAACGAGGTTCACCCCCAAAAACAATCACATAGCCATCAGGTATGGAGCCAATCCCTGCTTTCGACTTTAGCTTATGTTTTATATCAAGATATATAGATTGTTCACCGAAGATGTCCTCGGCATGTTCCTTGACCGCCTGCTCAAGCTCATCTTCATCTGCAGGTGTCCGCTCTTCGTATTTCACACCGTCTATCAGCAATATTGGCATCTTTCTACTTTTTGCTCCTTTTGGCTAAAAGTGCCGCAATCTTATCCAAGATTTTATCGGCTACCTCTCGTTTAGGTAGAAGGGGTAGGCTATCAACCTTGCCACCTTTGTCAATTATGGTTACCCGATTGCTATCAGCGCCAAACCCACTATCTTTAGCGGTGATGTCATTAGCCACAATAAGGTCAAGCTTTTTCTGCTGCAACTTTTGTGTGGCGTTTTCTACCATGTTTTCGCTTTCAGCAGCAAAGCCTACCCTGATGAAATCCCCTTCGACTTCCTTTAAGATATCCCGAGTGCGTTCCAACTCCAGGGTTAATCCAATGCCTTTTTTCTTAATCTTTTCTTTAGCTGTGCTTTTGGGACGGTAATCAGCCACCGCTGCGGCCATAATCAAAACATCAGCTCGAGGAACAGCATTTTTCACCGCCTGAAACATCTCTTCAGCAGTGCAAACATCGATTACTTCAACACCAACAGGCTTGGTGAGCAAGGTGGGACCGGTAATCAAGGTTACCTTAGCCCCCCGGTCACGAGCAGCTTCAGCAAGGGCATAACCCATCTTTCCCGAGGAGCGGTTAGTGATAATGCGAACCGGGTCGATAAATTCCTGCGTGCTGCCAGCAGTAACCACGGCATGTCTATCGGCAAAGCTCCCGGGGACGTATCCACTCCTACCCAATACTTGAGAAATAACACCTATTATCTCCTCGGTATTGGCAAGCCGTCCCAGACCTTCCTTTCCCGAAGCTAACTTGCCGAACCTTGGCCCCACAAAGATAAAACCACGCTCCTTCAGTTTGGATACATTTTCCTGGGTAACAGGGTTTTCATACATATTAACGTCCATGGCTGGTGCTATTACTACAGGCGCCTTGGTTGCCAACACCGTGCAGGACAGCACATCATCGGCAATGCCAGCGGCTAGCTTGGCAATGATATTAGCCGTTGCTGGGGCAATGACCACGACATTAGCCGCTCCAGCCAGAGAAATATGGGTAATATTAAACTCAGAGGAAGCATCAAACATGTCAATCACCGCAGCCCTACCGGTGAGAGCACGAAAGCTAAGTGGAGCCACAAATTTGGTGGCTTCCTTGGTCATAACTACATCCACCTTTACCCCTGCCCTGCTCAGTTGATTGGCAATGTCGACTGCCTTATAAGCAGCGATGCTCCCGGTTACCCCAAGAACTATTGTCTTGCCTTCAAGCATGATGCTCCTTGCGTTCCTCCACTCTGTTCATTTCATAAATAAAACGCAGCCCAACTAACGACAAATCAGGATTTATTACCTTTATCCGTGGCGTTGCCTTAGCAAAAAGGTGGGCATATCCTCCTGTAGCTATCACCTTCACTTTACTCCCTAATTCCTGTTCTATACGATTAATCATACCCTCAACAAGCCCGATATATCCAAATATTATACCTGATTGCATCGCAGAAATTGTATTCCGGCCAATAACCTGCGTGGGGCGAACTAATTCTACCCGGGGTAACATAGCAGTGCGGGAGAATAGCGCCTCAGTAGAAATGGTGACTCCCGGTGAAATGGCTCCGCCTAAATAGTCACCTTCCTTAGAAATAACATCAAAAGTAGTAGCAGTGCCAAAGTCAATAACAACCGCCGGGCCTCCATAAAGATGATGAGCAGCAACAGCATTCACCACTCGGTCAGGGCCGAGTTCTCGGGGATTATCCACGGAAAGGCGTATCCCTGTTTTAACCCCAGCTTCAACTATTAAAGGGATAATATTCAGGTATTTCCGGCATACCTCCTGTAAAACAGGGACCAATGGTGGAACAACGCTGCACATCACTCCCTCGGTGACTTTCGATATAGGCAACTTTTGTTGTTTAAGAAAGGCGAGCAACAAAGTACCATATTCATCCACCTCGCGCCGTATCGTTGTGGCTAATCGCCAGGCAGCCTTAAGCTCCTCGCCATCAAATATACCTATAGAGATGCTGGTGTTTCCAATATCAATAGCCAGTAACATAACAGTTAACTCTCCTTCAATGCTTTGATTACCCTGGGCAAGGCGGGCAATAAATCAGTGGCAATTACCCCAGCATCACCCAGCTCCTCTGCGACAATCCCCCCTGCCCGAGAATGAAGATACACACCACAAGCAGCAGCATGAAAAAGGGAAAGCTCTTGTGCCGCTAATCCAGCTATCACCCCGCTAAGGACATCCCCTGTCCCCGCTGAAGCTAAAGCAGGATTCGCAGCATTATTTACTTTAGCTGCCCCACTTGGCACAGCCACAATCGTGTTAGCTCCTTTAAGCACAACGGTTTTCCCCCATTCCCTTGCTGAGCGTTGCGTTATCGATAACCTGCTTTCCTGAACCTCTTTTGCCGAAATTCCCAACAATCTCGCCATCTCCCCGGGATGTGGCGTAAGAATAGCATCTCGCCTTAATTTTCGCCACCACTCAGGTATTTGAGCTAAGGTATTCACGGCATCAGCATCCAGAATTAGACAGCTGACAGCTGAGAGCTGAGAGCTATCAGTTAGCAAAGACTTAATGAATTCCACTGTCTCAGGATGCTGTCCCAATCCACAGCCAAGAAGCAATACATCATAATTGCCAAGCTCCAATTGCAGCGTAGATATTGCCTTTGAACCGAGCACTCCTGTTTTAGCTTCCGGCAGTGGGATGTAGGTTATCTCGGTCAATTTAGACGCCAGGATGGGTTGAAGGCTGCTAGCCGTAGCCAAAGTCACCAGTCCAGCACCCACTCTGGCAGCACCCATACAGGCAAGATAAGCAGCGCCGATGTAGTTAATCGAGCCAGCAACGACCAATACCTTCCCAAAACTACCCTTATGGGCATTTAAAGGACGCTGGGGCAAAGCTTCCCTTACCCACTGCTCGGTTATCAACTCTACATTTATATCCTGAGCTAAATCTTGCGGAATCCCAATGTCAGCAATAATAAGCTTGCCTACCTTCTCAGCGCCAGGAAAATTGAATAATCCGACCTTGGGAAAACCAAAGGTAACCGTGATGTCAGCGTATGGGCAACTCGGGTCTACTTCACCGGTATCAGAGTTGAGCCCTGAGGGTAAATCAACAGCTACCAAGACAGGCTTTGACTTCCTTCCCTTAACCAGAGAAACTTTTTGCAATACTTCCTTGAATATCCCTTCAATAGGACGAATTTTACCAATGCCAAAAAGAGCATCAATGATGACATCAGCCGAGGATATGGCAACACCAAACCCAGCCAGATTCCCACCTTCATAAGCATGGATAATAGGTATCCCACGTTGTATAGCTGATTTAAGGTTCTTATCATTCTGCGCTCTGGGAGCACAAAGGCAAATATCGACCTTAGCCCCCCAGTCACGGAGATACCGACCAGCTACCAGGCCATCACCACCATTATTGCCCGGACCGACCAGAACCAACACCCTTTTACCAATAACGCTAGGCAATACTTGACTAACCTGTGTAGCTACAGCCCTGCCGGCATTTTCCATAAGCATTTCTAATGAAATGCCCTGGGCAACAGCTTGATTTTCAATTTCCCGCACCTGGTCAGCGGTGACGATTTTCATTTCTCTTCCTTGGCAAGCTCGTTCAGCTCCTTACTCATCCTCTGCCAGTGAGTGCCCTGCCAATAGATACGGTGACATACTGGACATTCCATATAGTGGTCCTGGGTCTTAAACACGTAGGGGGGAACTAATTTTTGTACTTCCTCCCGGCTTTTCGGCATTAGTGGTTGGTTACATTCCAGACAAAGAGAAAAGGGGTTACGATGATAATCCAAATTTAATTTGGCAACCACTTCCTGCAATTGAGCTTTGGGGTCATCTTGTTTAATCAATATAGCTTTCAGCTTGCCACTGGCAACCAACCGCCTTTCCATAATTTGAGTGTCTCTGGTCAAAATCGTCCTGCCCTCTTTAACCGCAATTTTAATCAGTTTCCCATCGTCCCTTTCATCAAAAAACAGGGTATCATAGCCAATAATCCTGAGCCATTTAGCTAATTTACCAACATTATTATCTGCGATGAACTTCATCGGTTTGGAAGGTAAAAGAGCCTGCTCTAAATCAAGGGATACTTAAAGCCATTTTCGGTGGCGAAGGTAAACAATAATGCCTGCGCCGATAAATGCCATAACTAAAAGCAGTACCCCAAAGGGCAAAAAACTACCACCACTAACCCCACCCGGTAAGGCAACGTTCATACCATAGATGCTGGCCACTAATGTAGCCGGGGTCATAATTCCCATGACAATGGTTAGAATACGCATTGTTTCCTGAATTCGATGTGAGGTTAGCCAGTTGCTAGTATCAGCGAACCCTTCGACGACTTCCTTGCTATCTTCAAGTTCATCCCAGATTTTACGAGTATGGTCAGCAATATCACCAAAATAAGCTTCCTGGTCTTCTTTAAAGAAAGGATATTCCTCCCTCTCCAGCATCTCGATTACCGCTATCTGGGGATGGATAACTCGGCGAAAGGAAATAAGGTCCTGCCGAATCAACGAGATCTCCCGAACTGTCTCCGGAACAGCTTTAGTGAAGATAACATCCTCTATAGCATCAATGCTCTCGGTAATCTTGCCCAGGATGGGGAAGCAATAGTTAACCAACTTATCGAGAATATGATACAACAGAAAACCTGAGCTTCGTCCCAAATAAGTGCGCCGCTTCTCTTCGCTAAGCTGGCATTCCGTAAAGAACTTAGCCAATGGCTTGAGGTCAGCAGAACAATGCACTGTAACGATGTAATTTTCCCCGATGAAAACATCTACTTCACTCGACCTGGTTATCCGATTTTCCTTATCAAATACCGGAAAATGCAGCACGATAAATAAATGGTCATCATATTCGTCGATTTTAGGGCGCTGTATGCGGCTGACGATGTCATCCAGATTAAGGGGATGGAATTTGAAATGCTGCTTCAGAAACTCAACCTCAGCGGCAGAGGGCTTTTCAATATAAACCCAGGTCAACTTACCTTCGGTAATTGATTGTATATTTAATTTCTTTTCCTCAGTTACCGCCATTGACGTTCTCGCAAATTCCGAAATTTTAATTAAATAATAAATCTAACCAGGTGATATTTACAACACCATTGCTTAAAAACCGACGTCTAGCAAAGCCATGCCATTTCTTTGCTTCGCCAAATTTCCTCTCCACCTTCGGGGGCGATTGTTATTGGGCCCTATGTCCATAGTGGTTTATTTACATCTCGCCATATTTAACCCTCCGCAGCTTCTGCTTAAGTATAATGCCTTTGAGGCTATCTGGCTAATTTCATGTCACAGGAGGATTTTTAGGAATTCCTGAACAATCTCAGTACGCTCCCTTGACAAAGATGAACCCACCAAATAGAATAATGAATAGAATTGAATAGGTAAAAGGCTAGGAACAGGACTAGTATAGTCTGAGGCGGAGTTCAGAGAGTCGGGTAAGGTGGGAGCCGATACTTGCGCAAGGCTAGAATGGACCTGGGAGCTGCAAACCGAAAAGTTATGAAGCTGAGTAGGCTTTGCCGGTAGAGCACCGTTAAAAGCTCAGGGTATCGCTCTTAAGTTGAGCTGTACCTGAAAAGAGATAGTCGCAAGACTGAAATAGGGTGGCACCGCGAAAGTTAAGCCTCTCGCCCCTTGGCGAGAGGCTTTTTATTATATGCTGAAGGAGGTGTGATTATGTTCAATATTAGGACTTGGCGCCAGCTCGGCGCCTGAATGTGAACGCTAAAAATAAACTAACAGAGAAAGGAGGTCAGAAAATGGAAAGAACAAAGTTTACACTTGATGAAGAAGAGATACCAAGGTACTGGTATAATATCCAGGCTGATTTGCCCGAGCCACTGCCACCAGTGCTGCATCCAGCTACACTAAAGCCGGTCACCCCTGATGATTTGGCACCTCTATTTCCCATGGAGTTAATCAAGCAAGAAGTAAGCACCGAGAGGTGGATTGAAATCCCCGAGGAGGTGCGTGAGGTATACAAGCTATGGAGGCCAACAACATTATTTCGAGCGCATAGATTAGAAAAGGCTCTGGATACACCGGCCAAGATTTTCTACAAATATGAAGGCATGAGTCCGCCGGGAAGCCATAAGCCTAATACTGCTGTAGCTCAAGCATATTACAACAAGCAAGAGGGTATAAAGCGCATCACCACCGAGACTGGAGCCGGTCAATGGGGAAGCGCTCTAGCCTTTGGCGGCGCTTGCTTCGGCATTGAGATCAAGGTTTACATGGTCAGGATTAGCTATGAACAAAAACCATACCGAAGAATAATGATGGAGACCTGGGGTGCTAAATGCGTACCCAGTCCCAGTCCAGATACCAAGGTAGGGCGAGATATGCTGGCAAAATGGCCTGATTGTCCTGGCAGCCTGGGTCTTGCCATTAGCGAGGCTGTGGAAGATTGTGTCACCCATGATGGCACTCACTACGCCCTGGGCAGCGTGCTCAACCATGTTTTGCTACATCAGACCGTCAATGGCTTAGAGGCAAAGAAGCTAATGGAGAAGGCGGACGCCTATCCTGACATCATTGTCGGCTGTGTTGGCGGGGGCTCGAACTTTGCCGGGTTGTTTTTGCCCTTCGTCAAGGACAAAATTGATGGGACGAAACCGGACCTGCGCATCATCAATGTAGAGCCTATGTCTGCTCCGTCTCTGACCAAGGGACCCTATGCCTATGACTTTGGCGATGTAGCTGGCCTAACTCCGCTACTTAAGATGTATACCCTGGGGCATGGCTTTATTCCACCCCCAATCCATGCTGGTGGATTGCGCTACCATGGAATGGCACCCATCATCTGTCATCTGTACAACCTGGGTTTTGTTGAAGCCAGAGCCGAGCACCAGCTTGCTACCTTCAAAGCAGGGGTAACTTTTGCCCGCACCGAGGGCATTATCAGCGCACCGGAGACAAACCATTGCATCAAGGTAGCAATTGATGAAGCGTTGAAATGTCGGGAATCAGGTGAGTCAAAAACCATCCTGATAGCCCATAGCGGCCATGGACATGTTGATATGGCTGCTTATGATGCTTACTTCTCAGGCAAGCTCCAGGATTATGAGTATCCCGCGGACAAAGTAAAGGAGGCACTGGCTGAGTTACCAAAGGTAGGCTAACCTATAACACCACCTTCATATCTTCGTGGCCCAGGCTTACATCGGCTCCCAGCTCATTAGCCACCTGGGCCACTTCCTCACTAAGCTGCTGTTCATAGGAAATAGCAATGTGGATAACGATGACCTTTGGCAAATAACCTTTAAGTTGCTTGAACTGGATAAGCTCGTCTTTCAGCAGTTGCGGGGTAAGATGCCCAGCTTTCCTGGCAAAATCTCCCAACATATTTGGAACAGAAGACTCGCAGATAAGTAAATCTGGGGCAATATACTGCCAGCAATCAGATAGCCCGGGACCGGTATCACTGGTATAAAACAACTTTTTGCCCTCGGGAGAGGTAACTTGATAACCAACGGTGGGGGCACCGTGTCTTACCGGAACAGCCAGGACTTGATATCCTTCGATATTCTGTCGCTTATATCGCTCAACAAACTCAAACCGAAGTGTCGGCCTTTCCTTAGAGGGATATTCAAGCAAATTGGCGTAAATCTTGCCATCAAGGAGACAGGGGATAACCACATCAAAAGTTTCAGGTAAAGCGTAGACCTTAATTTGACCATTCCACAAAGCAGCGTTGTAACCAAGAGTGACTAAATCCCGTGTGTGGTCGAAATGATGGTGAGTAAGCAATACAGCCTTGATTTTTTCTTGCTCAGCTAAAGAAAGGGCAGAGGTAAGCCCACCAGCATCTATAGCTAAAACATTATCAAGCAAAAAAGAGGTTAGGCGAGCCCCTTTAGCTTCATTGCTATGGGCGCCTAAGATTCGTAGCTCCACTATTTCGCTTTCGGCTGCAAAGATAGCTTTCGATAGCCTATAATCTTGCTGGCAGCATTATAAAATTGCTGCCATTCAATTAACTTCTCAGTCAGAATCTGATGCCCCTTTTCAGTTAATTCATAGCATCTTCGCTTTCGTTTCTGGGTAACTTGTTGCCAGGTGCTCAACACCAATCCTTCCTTCTCCAAGCGGCGTAATGCTGAATAAATGGTGCTCCCCTTAAATTCGAAGTAGCCTTGACTTCTTTTATCTAACTCTTTAGCGATTTGATAACCATATGCTGGTAACTCGTTGATAATAAAAAGTAACAAAGGTTCCACAATGCCTTTTAACAACTGTTGCACATAAAATTGAGCCATCGCACCATTAGTTTACCACCTATCAATGAATAAGTCACCGCACCGGAAAACTTGCCTATTAAAGCCAGCGCTACTAAAATTAACCACATCATGGTTAGTAGATTCAAATACATCATTCTTTTCCTGGTAGCAGTGGTTTTGATTTTCTCAGGTGTGAGTGGCTGCACTACCCCACATGATGCGTTCACGCCCCTCCCACCCAGCAATCTCACAGGAACTGCTGAGTCTAACTGGACTTTCCCCACCACAGATAATCAAGCAAACATTTCCTTGCCAAACTTTGCCGCAGTAGTCGCCAAGGTGAAACCAGCAGTGGTATCAGTAACCACAGACATAGCTAAAGGCTCCGGATTTGTGATTGACGGAGAGCAGGGCTATATTGCTACCAATGACCATGTGGTTGAAAATGCCCAAAACATAAAAGTGACTCTCGATAATGGCGAAACACTTTCCGCAACAACAGTGGGCAAAGACGCCTTAACTGACTTAGCAGTAGTTAAGATTGATGCTACAGATTTGCCCTATGTCTCTTTAGGCAATTCCTCTTCATTAGCAGTAGGCGAATGGGTTTTAGCCACAGGCAACGCCTTTGGCATGGGACTGAGGGTAACCGAAGGAATTATAAGCGGATTAAATGTCACCATAACCCTATCCTCCGGGGAGAAGCTGTATAACCTGATTGAAACTACCGCAGCAATCAACCCCGGTAATAGTGGCGGACCATTGGTAAATATGAAAGGGGAAGTGATAGGCATTACCAGTGCCAAAATCCTCGGGGCAGAAAATATGGGTTATGCCATAAGCAGCGATAGCGCCAGGCCAATCATTGAAGATTTAATCCACCAGGGCTACATAATTCGCCCCTGGCTGGGAGTATATCTTCAAACTATGGATTGGCTCACCGCATGGCTCAACAACCTTCCAATTATCGCAGGAGCACTGGTTACAAACGTGACCTCTGACAGCCCAGCAGAGGCTGCTGGGTTAAAGAAGGGAGATATAATCACCAAGTTCCAAGGTAAGGAAATTGATACCGCCCAAGCATTACAGGAGGCAATACTCGATTGCTATGTTGGTGAAAAAGTAGAGATAACTTTCGTTAGAGGAAAAGTTACGAGGACAACCCATGCTGTGCTAAGCTCAACCCCACCACCCCAAAGCTAGTCAACCTTGCTAACTGCCAACAAAACATCGCTATTGGAGATACGATGCTTTTCAACATAAGCACCCTCAGGCGGTAGCCCCTCAGTAAGCTCCAGAGACAAGGTCTCTTGCTTGATGTAGCCACCAAAATCCTTCAGCACTCTGGCAATATCTTCTTTTCCTTGATAATAGGTGACAATATGGTCAACAACGTCAAATCCTGCAGCACGACGCATAGTCTGGATATGACGCACAATCTCCCTGCTTACGCCTTCAGCTTTAAGTTGGGGAGACAGCCTTGTATCTACAGCTATCCAATGTTTTCCATCGTTAGCCACAGCATGGTAAGGCATATCTTCCGAGAGCGTGTCCTTAACAAACTCCAGTTCCTTAATATTTACCTCATCCATGATATCAGCGGCAAATTTCTGTAAAGCATCTTTTTCGCTTTCCTGCGTTAATGTAATAATTGCTTTAGCCAATGGTTGCCGCACTTTGATGCCTGCTTTAGCTCGTGCGGCTCTGCCCAGACTGGTTATCTTCATTGCTAATCTAACTTCACCGCTTAGCCTATCATCAATTTTAGCTTTGTTTACTGACGGAAAATCGGTTAGATGCACGCTTTCGGGAGCTTGCGAATCAGCAGAGCAAAACAGGTTTCGGTAAATTTCCTCAGCAGTGAAGGGAACAAACGGAGCTAACAGCTTCGACAAAGTTACCAGACACTGGTATAGCGTGTTATAAGCAGCTAACTTATCACCATCTTCCTCGCTTTTCCAAAATCGTCGCCGGCTCCTCCTCACATACCAGTTGGAAAGCTCGTCCACAAAATCCCCGGCTCTACGTGCCGCTGAAGTAAGGTCATAATTATCCAGCGCCTTGGTCATATCAGCGATAAGCCGATTGAGCTCTGAAATAATCCAGTTATCCAGGTGAGAAGGAGATAGACCCGCCGCTGTCCCCTGAGGAACAAAATGGTCGATGTTAGCATAAAGGACAAAGAAGGAATAGGTATTCCATAAAGTAAGCAAATCTTTCCGCATCGTCTCAGCTACCATTTGCATGGAAAAGCTATGGACATTTTCTCCGGGTGCTGCAGTAAGCAAATACCAGCGAACCGCATCAGCACCATAGTTGCCCACCACCATCCAGGGGTCAACGACGTTACCCTTAGACTTGCTCATCTTCTCGCCGTGAGCATCCACGATATGCCCTAAACAGACAACATTCTTAAAACAGGGACGGTCGAAAAGCAATGTTGATATGGCATGGAGGCTGTAAAACCAACCTCGAGTTTGGTCAATAGCTTCACAAATAAAATCAGCAGGAAAATTCTGCTCAAATTGCTCCTTATTCTCGAAGGGGTAATGCCATTGGGCTATAGACATAGCTCCGGAATCAAACCAGCAGTCAATTACCTCAGGAACGCGTCGCATTACACCGTTGCATCCAGAACAAGCAAAGGTGATTTCATCTATATAAGGACGATGCAAATCTCTGAAAGCTTTCAGCTGATAGCTGTCAGCTGTCAGTTTTGACTTTGCTTTTAATTCCTCAACGCTACCTATGCACTCAAGATTGCTACAAGATTCACACCGCCAGATATTTAGCGGTGTCCCCCAATAACGCTCCCTGGAGATAGCCCAATCAACATTGTTTTCCAGCCAATCGCCAAAACGACCATATTTGATATACTCAGGATACCAATTTATTTCTTTGTTACCACGAATGAGCCTATCTTTTATTGCCGTTGTTTTGATGTACCACGCTTCCTTAGCATAATAAAGCAGAGGAGATTCGCAGCGCCAGCAAAATGGGTAGGTATGGGTAATCTTCTCACTGCGATAAAGAAGCCCCCGCGATTTAAGGTCGTTGATGATAAGGGGGTCAGCATCCTTGACGAACTTGCCAGCAAAGGGATAAGTGCCGGTAATATTGCCCTGCAAGTCTACAGGCTGGACAAAATCCAGGCAATAATCAGGATGCATTCCAACTTCAAAGTCGACCTCGCCAAAAGCAGGGGCGACATGCACTATGCCGGTTCCCTCTTCCATAGACACAAAATCGGCAGCAATTACTTTATAGGTTAACTTTTCTCCTTCTCCCAGCTTCTGTAATTTTAACTGCGGCGATCCTAATACCCCAGCTTCATTAATGAACTCTCTACGTCTCCGCTCTACACCAAACTGGTGAGGATTATAAAGTGGCTCGTATTTTACCCCAGTTATCGTCGCTAGGTCGCTTCCCTTTAACATTTCAACCACTTTATAATCGCCTAGCCCCTCCTTCTCGCGCAGGGCATCAGCCAGAATGAGATACTCGTCGCCTACTTCTAGCAAAGCGTAATCAGCATCAAGAGCTACAGCTAAAGCAGTATTGCCCGGCAGAGTCCATGGCGTGGTCGTCCAAGCGAGTAAATAAGTTGCTTTACCCCGTGAGAGTTCATAGAGTCTCTTTTGCTTGGCAGTCTCAGATATTGGTGATGGTTCCACCTTAAACTTTATGTAAACCGACGGGTCCACCACATCATCTCGATACCCCAAAGCGACTTCATGAGAGCTGAGAGACGTCCCGCAGCGGGGACAGTGCGGTGTTACCTTGTATCCCTGATAAACAAGCCCTTTATCCCACAACTGCTTTAGGAGCCACCAGCAAGATTCGATATAGCCATTATCCAGCGTTATGTAGGGGTTTTCCATATCCAGCCAGTAGCCAATACGCTCAGTCATCGCCTCCCACTCCTTGATATACTTAAAAACGCTTTCCCGACACTTCTGGTTGAATTGGGCTATTCCATATTCCTCAATTTGAGCCTTGTTGGTAAATCCAAGGGTGCTTTCTACCTCCAACTCCACAGGCAAACCATGGGTATCCCATCCAGCCTTGCGTGGCACATAATAACCTTTCATCGTTTTATACCGGCAAACAGCATCTTTAAACAGACGGGAAAGTACATGATGTATTCCCGGACTACCATTAGCCGTGGGTGGACCTTCATAAAAGACATAACTTGGCGACCCCTTCCTCGCCTCGACGCTTTTGTTAAAAATATTATGCTCTTTCCAATAATGGAGGATATCCTCATCCAGCTTAGCGAAGTTTATTTTGCTATTTACCTCATGAAACATGGCTTAGCTCTACTTTGGCGAAATAACTACTTTCCTATCCTCACCCACACCTATGCTATGAGTTACCACTTCAGGGTGATCAGCTAAGGTAAGGTGGATAATGCGGCGTTCACTAGCAGACATTGGCTCCAAGGTTATGTCACGATGCTCTAATTTAACCTGTTCCGCCAGGTGCAAAGCTAATTGCTGAAGTGAACTACGACGACGTTCCCTATATCCACCAATATCGATAAAAAGCGGCTGCCAACCTTTTAATCGCGCAGCCACTATAAGTTTAACAATATACTCCAAAGAAACTATAGTTTGACCATGCCGTCCAATTAAAATACCTAAATCATCACCTTTGATATTAAAAGTCGTCGGTATCTGGTCAGACAGAACTTCGACCTCAGCTGTTACCCCTAATAAGTTGAGCAAGTTATCCAGAACTTCCCTGGCTATCTTAACTAAATCTTCCTCCACTGAAGGTAAGGGCCTCACTTTAATTACAGCCTCTTCACCTCCTATACCCAAAATCCCTGACTTCCCTTCTTTGATAACCTCTACTTCAAACCGGTCTCGCTTCATCCCCAGTCGCTCTTCGGCTTCCTCCAGCGCTTCCTCAACCGTGTTCGCAGTTATCTCCAGTTCATCCATATCTTAACCCTTCTTTTCAGTAATTCTTTACGGTGTTAACCCACTTTAAGGTCTTTTTGTAATGCCACCCTTCCCTCCCACTTTAGTTACCACCTGAGCCGAAGTCCCCCGTCTCAAGTAACCCCATCCCGTAATCCAGTACTGAATCCCAATGCCAATCACATTGGAAACTGCCCAGAAAAGAGACAGACCGCTGGGAAACATCAAGGTGAACAGCCCAAACATAAATGGCATCATAAGCAGCATCATGCTGTTCATTGACTTCTGCCTCGGGTCAGCAGAGGGAGCAGTCACCATTTTCTGTTGTACCCACATTGAGCCACCCACTATAATGGCTAAAATCAAGGTGCTATCAGGAGACCCTAAATTAAGCCATAAGAAATGGCTATCCAGCGGAATGGCTTGAGCCACTACCTCCCAGGAGTAAAGATGCTGGAATAAGTTCAGTAAGCTTTCAGGCGTAGTAGCCAAGGCTCGCATGATAGATTGGTAAAGGGCAATCCACACTGGAAATTGAACTAGCATTGGCCATATACAACCCAGAGGATTGACTCCCACCTCTTTATAAAGTTTCATCATCTCCTGCTGGAGCTTCTGTTGGTTCTTGCCATACTTCTTCTGCAATTCCTGAATTTTGGGCTGCATTCCTTGCAAAGCTTTGGTGGATTTGAGTTGCTTCAAAGTAAGAGGCAGTAGTATCAAACGAACTATAACGGTAAGAGCAATGATAGCCAGCCCAAAACTGCCCCCTAAAACGCTGCTCAGCGCAATTAGCCCATTAAGCATCGGGTTGAGGATAATTAAATTCCATAACTCAGCCATGATTACAAAACTTCTACTGGGTAGTTAGAAGAAATTTCCAAATTACCCGTCCTTGCTCAATATCCAGAGCATATAGACAATTATCCTGACCACGAATGTAAACTATGCCTTCCTGAGCGCAAGGGGGGGCTTGAACAAGCGCATTAATGGTCGGTTTATTATCATTTCCTGGATTCCTAATTCGCTCGCCGATGCCCGTCTTTGGGTTAATGACATACACATTACCTGACTCAGCAGCCACCACTAGCGAGTCATCTACCAGAATTGGTGAGACGACTATAGGACTTCCCACATCAAAAGACCATAATTCTGTACCATTAGTGGCATCAATAGCATAGAGCTTGCCATTAAGACATCCAGCATAAACAGTGCTGTTACTAACCACAGGCGCAGCCCAAAAGCAATTGCCACCGGTGAAATTCCACAATGGTTCACTCTCCCCTATCTCCACAGCATAAAGATTACCATCAAAGGAGCCTGCAAATATGGTTCCTTCATGAACTGCCGGAGAGGAAACAAATCCTATTTTTGACTCTGTGGCAAAACTCCAGGTTATACTGCCATCCTCAGCCGATAAAGCATAAAGATGCCCATCAAAGGTACTTATGTAAACATTATCCCCCTCAATATAGGGAGTGGACCACAATTTCTTAGCGAGAACATCCGATTCCCATTTTTTATCGCCAAAATGCTTGTCTAAACAATACACCTTGCCATTCGAACTTGTTACATATATAGCATCCTCGCTTATCACCAGGCTGCCCACAATAGCCCCTATTACCTCGCTTGTCTTGGGATAGAACCATTCATTGTCTCTCATTTGAGGGAAATCCAAATTCTGGCTTCGGGCTGAGGCGTTTAGCGCATAGACTTTACCATTATAGCCCCCGCTAAACACTAGAGCCTCATCCACAGCGGGTGTGCCATATATGGCAACAGAGGCAGATGTCTGACTACAGGACAACCCCCCTCCGGAAGGGGCAGTGATAGGGTACTCCCACTCCCCATCTGCGGGGAAACTGAGATTCTGACTTCGGGCAGAGGGATTCACCGCCATAATTTTGCCATCCATAGAGCCCATGTAGAGGATGCCATCATTAATGGTAATTCCTGACCATCCCTGCGCTGGCTGAGTTCCACCAGGAACACAAGAAGCCAGGACTAACCCAAGAAGAGAAACCACGATGAGGAATAATATCTTTACTTGCTTCACTTCAGTTATTTAGCATTATAATCAAGGCACAGGGTCGTATCCCCCTTTAACAAAAGGATTGCACCGAGCCAACCGTTTAATTGCCAACCAGCTACCTCTAATAGATCCATACCTTCCAATTGCTTCACGAGCATATTGAGAGCAAGTGGGTTGGTAACGGCAGGAATGTGGAGTAACTTCTGATATCGTTTTTTGATATAATTCAATCAAATCGAGGATTAATTGTTTTATCATTGTCTATTAACAATTGCGCCTGAGCCAATAATTTAGTCACCGAATTTTTCAATTGATGATAATCAGCATCCGCTGCTTCAGCCTGAACAATAAATACTATATCCCATCCTGGCTTTATCATTTGCAGCCTCATTATCTCTCTTAATAAGCGTTTCACCCGATTGCGTGTTACCGCATTGCCCACTTTCTTACTCACCGAGAGACCATACCTGCTCGAACTTAAGCCAGTGGGCAAAGCCTTCACCCTTACTAAATCTCCCTTCCATATCTTGCCTCTTTGGTAAACTGAAAAGTAATCTGCCTTCTTAGTTAGACTCAAAGGTCGTCTCATACAATCAAACTGGGGTTAACCTCCACCGCCCTTTAAGACGCCTTTGCTTGAGTACTCTCCTCCCACCTCGAGTAGCCATTCTGGCGCGAAAGCCTAGATTTCTTTTCCTAGGAAGCTTCTTTGGCTGATAAGTTCGCTTAGGCATTTACCTCCTACGATGTCTTGATTCAGGCAAGCCTACACCGCCTGTTTTCCAGATATGAACTGGGGCATAAGGCAACAAAGCCAAAAAACGAGCCCGCTTTATAGCCCGTGCTATAGCCCGTTGATGCTTAGCACAAGCCTTAGTCATATGTCGCGATCCAATGCTCCCATGGCTGGTGAGATATTGAGATAAGGTAGCAGTATCTTTATAGTCTATGGTTGCCCTTCCAGTGCAAAAAGGACAAACTGGAGGCTTACGGGTTAAGTCCCTTGTTTGTCCTGTTGTAAAATTAGCCAATCTTTTGCTCCTTCAAATTAATCAAAAGGCAGGTCCTCAGGCTTAATTTCGCCTTCCTCAGGAACGCCCTCTTCAGGAAGGGGAGCTACAGCTCCTGGCTTACCAAGAAAAAGCACCTGATTTGCAGTTACCTCAAGGCTGGTACGCGCCTGCCCATCCTGTCCTTCCCAGTTGCGAGCATGTAACCTGCCCTCTACATAAACCTGCTTACCTTTAGTCACAAATTGATTGCAAGCCTCCGCCTGCTTACCCCAAACGCTAATTCTAAACCAGTCTGTTTCTTCCTTGGTCTCTCCGCTAGAAGTGGTGTAGCGGCGACTAGTAGCCAAGCTAAAAGAGGTAACCGCTTTGCCATTCGGGGTATAGCGCATTTCAGGGTCACCACCTACATTGCCGATGAGTATCACTTTGTTCAAACTTGCCATCTTTTAACCCTCCCGTTTTACTATAAGATGTCGCAGAATTTCCTCTGAGGCCTTGAGTTCAGCGTTAAGCTGCTTCGTCAAATTAGGCTCTAGCTTGAATTTAGTCAAAATATAATTAGCTTCCATGCATTTCTTTATGGGATAGGCTAACTTCCGCATTCCCCATTGCTCCGTCGACTCTACAACTCCCCCCCTATCAGTAATAAGCTTGCCGAGATTATCTATAATCTCAGGTAGTTTCTCCCCGTCAACTTCGGGACTTATTATGGTTACCAACTCATAATCACTCATTTCTAGCATTCACCATCAAACTTCCTAGTATAACACACTAATACCCATAACTTAATCGTTCAATTAAAGGCAAAGGTAAATTATATTCTAGCATTTTTTGTTGAGTGGCACTTATATCATAGTTAACCCGATAATGATATACCACTTGAGCATCGCTATCATAGATAGCGTAACTAGCTCTGGGGTCACCATCACGAGGTTGTCCTACACCACCAGGGTTGATAATTAAACGATTGTTTTGAGAACTCACCTTTATTTCACTGGGAATTATGCCAACAAAGTAATGTCCTGAACTATCCTGCTGGAAAACTATCGGCTTATGCGAATGACCTACAAGACAAAATTTGGTGTCAAACCGGTTGAAGTTATCCTCAACATCCTCCGTTGTTAACCATCCCGGCTCAAGATATTCCCAGATTGGATAACGAGGGCTGCCGTGAACCAGGGTAAAATCATCCCTCTTCGTCCTCTGGGGAAGATTTTGCAGATAATCTACATCACCAGCACTCAGTTGTTGCCTCGTCCAAAGAATAGCCTGAGTTGCATAAGGATTAAAATCGGAGATATCAAGCTTACCGATAGCCGCCCAATCATGATTGCCAGCAACACAAATATGCTTGTATTGACGCAAGAGCTCAATACAGGCATGAGGTTCAGGTCCATAACCCACTATATCGCCCAAGCACCATATCTCATAAGCTTTTCCTTTGTCTTCCATATCTCGGAGCACCGCTTGAAAAGCAACTAGATTGCTATGAATATCAGCGAGGATGGCATAATGCATGACACCAACTATACCATCCATAGGGCAGCAGGGTGAAATTGAGGCTAATGGGCACTGAATGCTATAATCACAATGATGAAGCTATTCGAGTTGGGAGAATTTGGCTTAATTGATGTTATACAGCGCATCGCTGAAAAATCCCGAAATCCTCGATATGATTCCTGGCGGCAGCTTTTAGTCGGCATTGGCGATGATGCCGCTGCCTGGCAAAGCGGCAATTATATCCAGCTAGCCACCACAGATACTCTGGTTCAAAACATCCATTTTGACCTCAGCGTTATTAGTTGGAGGGAGTTAGGCTGGAAAGCCATGGCAGTGAACTTGAGCGATATCGCCGCCATGGGTGGTATTCCTGAATACGCCTTAATCTCCCTAGCCTTACCCAGTGAACTCGAAGTAGAAAACGTCTCCGATTTTTTCCAGGGCATGGTAGAGCTTGCCGATAAATTTGAGGTCGCTATAGCTGGCGGTAACCTGGCTTCCTCCCCTAATGTGGTTATCACCCTCACCGTCACAGGTCGCTCTAAAGATAAACGAGTACTCAAGCGGTCAACAGCCATACCTGGAGAACAAATAGCAGTTACCGGCTTTTTAGGTCTTTCGGCAGCGGGCTTAAAAATGCTCCAAGAAAAAACCAAACTTGATGATGAAACCACCGACATTTTAAGACAAGCCCATCTTAGACCTACGCCAAGAATAAAAGAGGGACAGCTCTTGCTACAACAAGGAGTCAATGCCGCCATAGACATAAGCGATGGGCTCATTGCTGACCTTGGCCACCTATGTCAGGCAAGCAAAGTTAACGCCAAGATAGAGATAGACAAGGTGCCTGTGCACCCTTTGGTCAAAGCCAATTTCCCAGACTATCAAGAACTAGCGTTAAGCGGAGGCGAGGAGTATGAACTGGTATTCACCGCTGATAAAGTTACTATGGAGAAAGTTAAGCGTGCTTTGAATTGTCCGGTAAGCGTGATTGGAGAGATAACCGACGAGAGTCTCCCTGTTCGGGTAATTTTAGTAAATAGCAAGGGAAATACCATCACCCCTACAAAGACAGGTTGGGAGCACTTCAAAAATGAAGTCCCTAAAACTAAGGTCGCATAGTCCAGAACAAACCCAGCTTTTAGGAAGCCACCTTGGCGAACTAGCTCAACGAGGCGATATCTTCCTCCTCATCGGTGAGCTGGGAACCGGCAAGACCTGCCTCGTTCAGGGCATTGCCAGAGGGCTGGGAATCAAGGAATATGCCTTCAGCCCTTCCTTCGTAATAATCAGGGAATACCACGGTAATCTCCCCTTATTCCATATTGACTTTTACCGCATCAAGCATATCGAGGAAATTAGCGACCTGGGACTTGAGGAATATCTCTATGGCAACGGAGTTTGTGCAATAGAATGGGCAGAGAAAGGGACTTCAGCACTACCGGAAGAGAATTTAACTATAACGCTAAATTACATTCCCGATTCCGAGACAGAACGCTCCATTTATTTTGAATCTGAAGGCAAGCGATACCTGGAATTGTTGGAGAAGCTTGAAATGAGATTGAAGCGGGAAAAATCATGGAACTGACCATAGATACTTCCTCCAATATTGCCAGCATTGCCTTGTCCCATAAAGGAGAACTTATATCGGAGCTAACCTGGCAATCAACCTATAACCACACTGTGGAATTGACGCCCAATTTAGCCTATCTGCTTAAACAAGCTAAATTAGAACCAAGGTTTATTGAAGCGATTATCGTGGCTAAAGGTCCGGGAAGCTTTAATGGGCTGAGAGTGGGAATAAGCGCTGCAAAAGGAATAGCTCTTTCCTTGAACATTCCTTTGCTTGGCGTAAGCACACTAGAGGCCGAAGCTTACCCGTTCAGATACTCCGAACTCCCTATATGTCCTATCCTTAAAGTAAGCCGCCAAGAAATCGCTTCCGCTCTTTACCAACGGGAAAATAATGATTGGCATCGGATGGAAAAAGAACACTTAACCACACTCCAAACTTTATGCACCCAAATTAGCCAAGAAACACTCTTTTGCGGCGAAATCTCCAATGATATGGCAAGGGAAATACGACAAAATTTGGGTAAACTGGCTATAATGCCACAAAACGTTGCCAGATTGCCTCGAGCTGTCTCCCTTGCTGCTTTAGGTTGGCAAAGGCTTAGTCAAGGAGAACGAGACAACCTGGCAACACTGCAGCCATTGTATCTGAAGCCTCCTCAGATAACAAAGCCCAAAGAAAGGAGAAAAAATTGATGCGAAAACGAAGTCTTGAAGAAGTAGAATATACATCAGGGTTCTGCTTCGCTTGCGGCAGCAATAACCCCATAGGGTTAAAGCTAAAATTTACCTATGATGGTGCGAAAGTTAACAGCGAATTCACGCCGCAGCAGGTTCATGAAGGGTGGCATGGCTTCACTCACGGCGGCATCCTCTATACCGTGCTTGATGAGGCGAATGCTTACGCCATACTTTGTCATGGGATTAATTGCGTCACAGGCACAAGCGAGGTGAAATTCAGACATCCAGCACCTACTGGTGAAACAATCCAGATTTCCGCTCAACTTATCCGAAAAACACATAGAGCAGCCGAAACAAAAGGAACACTGACTCTTAAAGATGGCACAATCATAGCCGAAAACACCTCTTTGTTTTACATAGTCGGAAAAACAAGAATATCAATTATCTGGGATATGGATGGTGTGCTGGTTGATTCGGCTCGTTTCCATTTTGCTGCCTGGCAAGAGGTCTTTTCCAGAAGGGGGGTAAAGTTTACTGAAAAGGATTTCATCAAGCTTTTTGGCTCCAGAAACGACTATATAGTCCGCAGTGTTTTAGGGCAAGATATCCCCGAGGAAGATATCAAGACCATAACGCGGGAAAAGGAGCTGGAATTCCGTAATACGATAAAAGGGAAGGTTAAGTTATTACCTGGCGTATCCAGGCTATTAGACATGATGAAGGGAAATTTAAAGATGGCTTTGGCTTCCTCAGCACCAAGGGAAAATATAGATTTAATCAGCAGCGAACTCCACATAGAGGAGTACTTCAATTGTGTGGTCTCAGGTCACGAAGTAGCGGAAAGCAAACCCAGCCCTGAAATATTCTCTTTAGCCGCCAAAAAATTGGAAACTAATCCCAGGAACTGCCTCGTAATTGAAGATTCTCCCCTCGGTGTTAAGGCAGCTAAAGCTGCTGGTATGAAATGTCTCGCGGTGAGCCACAGCCATCCCCAACAGGATATAATTGAAGCCAGCGCAGTAGTCAACACCCTGGAGGACATAGACTTACTCTCTCTATTAAAAATCGTATGGGAAAGCTGATGTAAAGCAATGTTAGAGGTTTTAACTCAGAAGTTAACCAAAATATTTCACGAACTTGGCGGCAAAGGCAAGCTTAGCGAGAAGGATATCGATACTGCTTTACGAGAAGTGCGATTATCCCTTCTGGAAGCCGATGTAAATTTCAAGGTAGTAAAGGAGTTCCTATCCAGGGTAAGAGAGCGTGCTGTCAGCACAGAGGTATCACAAAGTCTGACACCAGCCCAGCAAGTTATTAAAATCGTCTACGAAGAACTAATTGCCATTTTGGGACATGAACCGAGCAAGCTTGCTCCCGTTGCTCATCCCCCAGCAGTTGCTTTGCTTGTTGGATTACAAGGCTCTGGCAAAACCACTACAGCAGCTAAGTTAGCCTTTCACCTCAAAAATTTGGGGCAACACCCGCTACTGGTAGCCGGTGATACCCGCCGACCTGCCGCCATTGAACAAATAAAACTATTAGGCAAACAACAAAATATCCCTGTGTATAGTGAAAATGCCAACGCATTGTCAATAACCATTTGCTGCAACGCTTTAAAACAAGCTAAACAAACAGCCACAAACTGGGTGATTATTGATACCCAGGGACGACTACAAATCGATGAAGCTATGATGCAAGAATTAGCTGACATTAAATCCAAACTACAGCCATTAGAAGTATTACTTACTGTAGATGCCATGACTGGGCAAGAGGCGGTAAAAGTAGCCCGGGAATTCCATAGCCGAATCGGGCTTACCGGGCTTATCTTAACAAAGTTGGATGGTGATGCCAGAGGCGGGGCAGCTCTCTCCATCAGGTTTGTCACCGGGGTGCCCATAAAATTTCTCGGCACTGGGGAGAAAATAACCGCCCTCGAGCCTTTTTATCCTGACCGTTTTGCCTCCCGTGTATTAGGCATGGGAGATATACTCAGCCTCATTGAGCACGCTGAAAGAACCTATAGCCAGCAACAAGCCAAGGAACTAGGGGAAAAAATGCGTACCACTAGCTTTGACCTTAACGACCTTCTTGAGCAGTTGCACCAAATCCACAAGATAGGACCTTTAACAAGCTTAATTGAGATGTTGCCAGGCATTTCCAAATTAGCTTCTTATATGCCCGAGGATGAAGGAGAAAAACGCTTAACAAAGATAGAGGCGATTATTCTCTCCATGACTACCGAGGAACGGCACAATCCACGCATCATCAACGGTAGTCGAAGACGTCGAATCGCTCAGGGAAGTGGCACCACGCCTCAAGACATTAACCAGATGCTTAACCAATTCTACCAGATGCAAAAACTGACCAAAACGCTAATGCGGGGAAGACCATCCAAGAATATGACCAGTATGTTTGGTATCCCCTTCAAATAAGCTCATTCCAGATAATCTCTAAGCTTTCTGCTATATTGGGGATGGCGTAGCTTGCGCAAAGCTTTAGCTTCGATTTGGCGAATTCTCTCCCGAGTTACACTAAACTCTTTGCCCACCTCCTCCAATGTTCGAGGATGCCCATCTTTAAGCCCAAACCTGAGCTGTATTACCCTTTTCTCGCGTTCACTGAGTTCATCAAGTACTTTCTCTATTTGCTCTTTCAGTAGCTGTTGTGAGGCTACCTCAGTTGGTGCTGGGCTAGCTTGGTCTTCAACAAAATCGCCAAGCCGACTATCTTCATCTTCGCCTACCGGTGTCTCCAAAGATACAGGTTCATGACGAAACAAATCCATAATTTCTTCTACTCTCTCAGTGGTTAAATTTAGAGAACTAGCAATTTCTTCGTAGCTTGGTTCATGCCCGTATTCTTGCGTTAGCTGCCGAGTCGTTCGCAACAGCTTATTTATTGTCTCTACCATGTGTACTGGAATGCGGATGGTGCGGGATTGGTCAGCTATAGCTCTAGTTATTCCTTGCCTGATCCACCAAGTAGCATAAGTGCTAAACTTGTAACCTTTTCTATATTGGAACTTATCTACAGCCCGCATAAGGCCAATGTTCCCTTCCTGAATGAGGTCAAGAAAGGACATACCGTGTCCAATATATTTCTTGGCAATGCTGACCACCAATCTCAGATTAGCTTCAGTAAGGTGCTTCTCCGCCCGCTCAGCTTCTTTCCTTACCTGGTCAAAATAAGCTCCGAACTGACCAGCATAAGGCTTTAGACGGGAGATAAACTTCTTATCGGACAGCAAAGCTTTTATCCCTCTAAGAGTAGCCTTCTTCCCGATGACAGACAGCGATTGTGGTGGCAAAAGAGAACTGCTTAAGGAAAGCTCCACTATGGTTTCTACTGCTGAAGCTCTCTTACCTGTCTCTTGAGCAACTGCCTCAGCTAACTCCGCGTCAATTTCATCATCAATGGCAACACGGAATTTAGGGTTGGTTATCGTTTTTATCACGCTGCCTGAATAATCAAGGCCTACATGTTTTCCAACGACCTTGACAATGGGATAAGCTCGGAATAACCGAGAGAGCAAGTAAAGTACCGTATCAACCTCCGAGGGATACCGTCCATGTTTGTTAAAATAAGTATCCTCAAATTTAACTAAATACCTACCTTGCTCTATCAAGCTTGCGAGCTTTTTTTCCTCAGCAGCTTTTAGTAGTTTTACCCTGCCAATTTCATGAAGATACATACGAGTTGAATCATCAATTATTTCATGTTCTTCAAAACCTATCTCTGGTTCTGGTTTAACCTCTTCAGGGATTACTGCAACAGCTTCCTCCTCAGCTTCCTCCTCAGCAACAGGTGTCTCCTCCTCAACTCCCTCATCCTCATCAGTCATTTCGTCCTTCACCGAATCCATCAATTAACTCCCCCTGTTTTTCCTGCTCTCGACTGTTTGATGAAAATTTCTCTGATTCTTTGACTGGAGGCTATTCCTTGCTCTTCCAATTTGGCAAGCTCTGCATCAATCCCTTGCGTCTCCCTCTCAAGATTAAGTATTGCTTCCTTCTTAGCTTCTAGACTTCTGCAATGCCTCTCTTGCAACCGGAGAACACAATCAGTCAGTTCACGCTGTCTATCAGCTTTTTGAGCCTCAGGCGGAAAAGTTTTATTCAATAAATAGTTTAAATGTTCTAATAGGTTCGTGTCAAGTTTCTCTCTGAGCTCAGAAATGCTTTGAGACTGTTGCCATTTACTAAATAGTTCGCGATTCTCAGTGTATACAAAAAACTCCGGCTCTAATTCCTGAACTACATCACGATATTCAGGATATTGAAACAATAATGCTAAACAAATTTCCTCAATCGGACTTGATGCGAGTCGACGGAAAAGACGCGAATGATTTACTTCAATCAACTGCTTGCCTTTAGTGGCACGCATCTTCCTTAATACTGCCATCAAGGTGGATTCATCCAATTTCAACAGATGCGCCATCTTCTGTACATATTGAGCTTGCCTTATAGGGTCCTTTACTTCATAAAGCAAAGGTAATAACTTCTGTATTGCCAACGATTTGTCTTCAGCTTTATTGAAATCGCCTTTGTTTATCACCACTTCAAGAGCAAATTCCAATATGGGCAAAGCTTGAGTTACCATACTTTGCCAAAGCTTCGGGGTTTCAATTATTACTTCATCAGGGTCTTTACCTGAAGGCAAAGGAATGACCTTTATTTCAGCATCAAGAATACCCTCACATCTAACCAATCCAGTCCATAACGGCACCGGAATCGCTTTTCTATCCAGAGAACGAGCTAATATCTCCCCACTCCGTAAGGTAGCTTCCTCACCAGCTATGTCGGCGTCAAGGGCTAAAGTTATATTCTTGGTTAACCTTTTAAGGATATTCACTTGCCTTTCGGTTAAAGAAATCCCCATTGAGGCAACTACATTCTGCCAACCATTTTGATGAGCCGCGAGGACATCCATATAGCCTTCCACAATTATGGCTAAATTTTCCTTTCTGATAATGTCCTTAGCTTTATCAATTCCATAAAAGTTGCTCCCCTTATCAAAAATCACTGTCTGCGGTGAGTTGATGTATTTAGGTTGCGAGTCATCCAGCGCTCTGGCGCCGAAACCAATAATGCGACCCTTAATATCCCATATGGGAAACATCAACCGCTCGCGAAACCTATCATAGCTACCCCCATCTTCTTTCTCTATTATCAAACCAACATCAAATAGGTCTTTTTGTTCATAACCTTTATTAATCAAAAGTTTTTTAATTGCCTCCCAATCATCGGGGCTAAAACCAAGTCGGAATTTCTTAATAGTCTCCAGAGTGATTTTCCTGCTATCAAGATAACTCCTGGCCTTCTCACCTACCGCGGTATCTAGTAACAGGTGATGATAATATTCGCTTGCAAGCTCATTAATCTCAAATAATCTCTTTGTTTCCTCATCTTTGGCTTTCTCTGTTTCTGTAGCTTCCCTTAAAACTATGCCAGCCCTTTGAGCTAGAAGATGAAGAGCCTGACCAAAGTCAATCCCCTCCTTTTTCATAATAAATGAGAAAACATCGCCCCCTGTATTACAAGCACCAAAACAATGCCAGGTCTGTTGGTCCGGGAAAACGAAGAAGGAAGGGTTTTTTTCACTGTGAAATGGACATAATGCTTTAAAATTACGCCCTGCTTTCTGCAAGGGCACGTAATCGGCCACTACCTCTAAAATGTCTACCCTTTGTTTTACATCGTTGATCACGCTCATTGGGATATTTCCTCAGCTAGGCGTGATGCATATTGGTCAGTCATCCCAGCAATATAATCAGCGACTTTCCGTTCTTTGTTATCACTTAATAAGGCAAATTCGTAAGGCAGTTTATCCTCGTGTTTCAAAAAATAAGAATATAATAGTTGCATTACTTTCCTAGCTTTCTTAGCATCTTCGCTTTCTAAACTAGGGCGATATACCTTATCAAATAAGAATTGCCGCAACTCATTGCTAGCCTGAAGCATACTCGGATTCATGCCTATACTTGGTTCACCACCTCTATTCTTCCCGCTAACCGCCCAGGAATAGCTTATAATATCACAAACCAAGGCGTTGATTCGCTGCGAGCGTGTTGAGCCTAAAGTAGCTATCACTAAATTAGGTAAATCGTTTTGGGTAATAACGCCAGCCCTTATAGCATCATCAACGTCATGGTTAATATAAGCTACCACATCAGCTATCTTACATACTTGTCCCTCCATAGTGCCAATATCTGCCCATCCTTCCCCCAAGATATCGACCTGACCTTTAGAATGATTAAGAATGCCATCGCTTACCTCCCAACAAAGATTGAGCCCATGCCCATCATTCTCCAGCAAATCAACCACTCGCAGGCTTTGTTCATTGTGTTTGAAACCCTCAGGGCATAGCTCATTTAAAATCTGCTCACCTATATGACCAAAAGGGGTATGCCCTAAATCATGTCCTAAGGCGATGGCTTCGGTTAAATCTTCGTTTAAATTCAAAGCCCGTGATATAGTCCTAGCAATTTGAGAAACTTCCAGAGTATGAGTAAGCCTAGTTACATAGTGGTCCCCTAGGGGAGCAATAAACACTTGCGTCTTATGCTTAAGCCGCCGAAAGGCCTTAGAATGAATGATGCGGTCGCGATCACGCTGAAAGCAAGTCCTTATCGGACATGGTTCCTCCCACCTCATTCTGCCGCGACTAAATTTACTTTTAGCAGCATAAGGTGAAAGAGCTTCTTCTTTTCGCTCTGCTTGCTCCCGTATATGAAGCTCATTGCACATCATGCTCCGCAGACGCTCTTTTTGCCTCCCGAGCCTTTATTCTCTTCTCCACTTCTGCTACATCCAACCTCGTTTTCAGCACCACATCCGGGTTCAAAGACATTGAATCTATCCCGCACTCGACCAAGAACTCAGCAAATTCAGGGAAATCGCTAGGGGCTTGACCACATATCCCTATCTTTCTTCTTGGCTCGTGTTTATGCGCAGCCTCTATGACATGCTTAACAAGTCTTTTCACTGCTTCATCTCTTTCATCAAATATATGAGAAACAAATTCGGAATCTCTATCCAAACCAAGTGTTAATTGGGTTAGGTCATTCGACCCTATGCTGAACCCATCAAACACATCTGCAAATTCCTCAGCTAAAACCACATTTGATGGTATTTCACACATCACATATACTTCTAATCCATTCTCCCCTTGTTTTAGACCGAATTCCTCCATTGCATTTATCACTTTCCTCCCCTCTTCTGGCGTTCTACAAAAAGGCACCATCACCTTGACATTAGAAAGTCCCATCTCATCTCTTACTTTCTTTATCGCCTTGCATTCTAAGCCAAAAGCAGGCTTAAATTTTTCATCATAGTAACGAGAGGCACCCCTCCAACCTATCATCGGATTGCTTTCCTCTGGTTCATAAAGATACCCCCCGATTAAATTGGCATACTCGTTCGTTTTAAAGTCAGAAAAACGAACGATAACATCATTAGGGTAAAACGCCGCCGCTATCTTTGCTATCCCCATCGCTAAATTGTCAACGAAGAACTGTGTCTTATCCCGGTACGATACGCTTCTCTTATCTATCTCCTCAACTACTTTTGCTATCTTCCTATCCTTATTTGCTTCCTTCTTCAACTTACCGTATCCTATCAGCGCCATTGGATGTATACCAATGTAGGAATTGATGATGAACTCCTCCCTGGCTAATCCTACACCATCATTTGGAATTTGCCCCTGAATAAATGCTCCCCCGGGAATGCCAAAATTCACCATTATCTGGGTACGAGGCCTCGGAAGGTTAGATAACGCCACCTCATCAACCCGATATTTCAACCTTCCTTCATATATCCTACCTTCGCCTCTGGAACAGTCTACCGTGACTTCGCTGCCATTTCTTAAGACCCTAGAGCCATCACCAGTGCCAATCACGCAAGGTACTCCAAGTTCACGGCTAACTATGGCAGCGTGACATGTTCTTCCACCTTTATTCGTCACTATGGCACCAGCCACTTTCATTATTGGTTCCCAGTCAGGGTCAGTCATATCAGTAACCAGAACTTGACCGCTCTTGAATTTAGAGATTTCACGAGGGTCTTTTATCACAGTTACCTCACCCTGCCCTATTTTCATACCAACCGCTTCCCCCTCAAGTAGCAACCTTCCTTCTTCCTCAAGCACATAAGTCTTGAGCATGGCTAAATCTCTTTGTGACTGCACTGTCTCCGGTCTCGCCTGGACGATGAAAAGTTCACCGGTTAATCCATCCTTTGCCCATTCGATATCCACCGGCAGACCGTAATGTTCCTCTATAATGCAAGTCCACCTGGCAAGAGTGAGCACTTCATCATCACTCAACACAAATTCCCCCTGGTCTTGTGGGGTAACTTCCTTTTGCTCAGTTCCTATCCCGTCTTCCTTGTAAATCAATTTCTTTTCTTTTGTCCCCAGTTTCTTTTCCACGATGGGTCTGAATCCCTTTTTTAAAGCGGGCTTGAAAACATAAAACTGGTCTGGATTCACAATCCCCTGCACCACATTCTCTCCCAAACCATATGCACTAGTGATGTAAACCACATCCTTGAACCCTGATTCAGTGTCTATGGAAAATATAACTCCAGAGCATGCTAAGTCGGAGCGAACCATCTTTTGCACGCCAACCGATAGAAAAACCTTTAGGTGCTCAAACCCCTTATCAAACCGGTAGGATATTGCTCTATCAGTAAATAAAGATGCGAAGCATTCCATAACCTTCCTTATCAGTTCCTCTTCCCCCCACACATTCAGATAGGTTGTTTGCTGTCCAGCAAATGAAGCTGTAGGCAAGTCCTCCGCAGTAGCACTGCTCCTCACCGCAACATCAACATCCTTACCGTATCTTCGCTCCATTTCCCGGTAAGCAAACCTTATCTCCTCTTCCAGCTCTTTAGGACAAGGTGCGTTCTTTATTAAATTTCTTACCTCTTTGCTCCTTCGTGACAAATTTTCCATGTCATGTGTATCCAAGCCTGCTAGAGTGTCTTTAATTTTTTCTACTATGCCTGCTTTTTCAATCACATGCCTATATGCTTCAGCAGTGATAGCAAACCCAGAGGGAACGTTCACCCCATTTTTACCGAGATTCCTTATCATCTCGCCAAGAGAGGCGTTTTTGCCACCCACTAAAGCGACATCACCAGCACCGACTTCTTCAAACCACTTTACAAACTTCATCGCTTAACCAGCAAATAAATATTAGTCCACACAGCTTCAGTTACATTTGGTAAGCTAAAAAACAACATCGTTCCCAAGATGATAGATTAAATATTTTAATATACCACACTTAAAGATATTTAGGCAACCTAACTAAGCCAGGCCCAGAACCAGCTATCTCCTACAATGCCTTGACTGTAAATAAGGTGGAGACTATAATCATCATAAAGGGCAATTTATATAGCGTGAGCAAATATGGCTACTGGATTTGAACGATTTTCTGAAAGTGCCCGTAAGGTATTAACACGAGCTCAAGGCGAGGCGCAGCGCCTGGGGCATAACTATATTGATACCGAGCATTTATTGCTTGGACTAACACAACAAGAGTCAGGAGTAGCCTCCAAAGTTTTAGCCAATTTAGGAATCTCCCAAAGTAAAGTGCAATCAGCGGTGGAGTTTCTGATTGGAAAGGGGCAAAAACCAAGCACTACTGATGAGGTAGGGCTTGCTCCTCGAGCCAAGAAGGTCATCGAATTCGCTATTGATGAGGCACGCCGCCTCAATGCTAGTTATATAGGTGCTGAACACATTCTATTGGGCTTATTACGAGAAAATGAAGGGATAGCCCATACTGTTCTAGAAAATTTGGGCGTTACTTTAGACAAGGCACGAGATGAGGTTAATCGAGTCAGCAAATATGAAGCAACGCATGCCCGAACTCTTGGGCGCAGCACCTCACGCACACCAATGCTAGACCAACTTGGAACAGATTTAACCGCTTTAGCTAAGGCAGATAAACTTGACCCTATTATTGGGCGTAATACAGAAATTGAAAGGGCGATTCAGATATTAAGCCGCCGCACTAAGAATAATCCTGCCCTCATCGGCGAACCAGGAGTTGGTAAAACAGCTATAGTGGAAGGATTAGCCCAGCGCATAGTAAAGGGAGAAGTTCCTGAAGCGCTGCAGGGCAAAAGGATAGTTGCTCTAGATATTGGTGCTTTAGTAGCTGGAACAAAGTATCGCGGTGAATTTGAGGAAAGGCTCAAAAGAATTATTGAAGAGGAGAAAGCTTCAGGGAATTGTATCCTATTCATCGATGAAATGCAGACCATCGTTGGTGCTGGAGCTGCTGAAGGTGCTGTCGATGCCGCTAATATTTTAAAACCTTCGTTGTCGCGGGGTGAGATACAATGCATTGGTGCCACCACCTTGAATGATTATCGCAAGTATGTCGAGAAAGACCCTGCCTTGGAACGACGCTTCCAACCCATCTTAGTGGCTGAACCTACTAAGGAAGAAACGCTGGAAATCCTGCGAGGCATTAAGCATCGCTATGAGCAATTTCATTGTCTAACCATTGACGATGAAGCACTGCAAGCAGCGACATCCCTAGCTGCAAGGTATATCGCTGACCGCTATCTACCCGATAAAGCTATTGATCTAGTAGATGAAGCTAGCTCCAGGGTACGCATTAAACGCGGTAATGCCCCAGTTAGCTTAACCGAGGCAAAACAGGCTCTGGAAAATATCCGCAAGGAAAAAGAGGCTGCCATTGCCGCCCTTCAATATGAATATTCCAGTGAACTGCGGGAGCGGGAAGTGCAGCTTGCACAAAAAATCGAAACCCTAGAAAAGGAATGGCAATCAAAACAAGAATTAGATAAACCTATAGTGACAAAAGAGGATATCGCTGAAACAGTTGGCATGTGGACGGGAATACCAGTGGTGAAGTTATCCACCGATGAAACTAGCCGCCTTCTCCATATGGAAGAAGCTCTGCATCGCCGTATCATTGGTCAGGACGAAGCGATAGAAACTATCGCTAAAGCAGTAAGAAGGGCTCGAGCTGGATTGAAAGACCCGAGACACCCAATAGGCGCCTTCATATTCCTCGGACCCACCGGCGTTGGCAAAACTGAATTAGTAAGAGCTTTAGCAGAATTTATGTTCGGTAGCGAGGATGCGTTAATCAGGCTTGATATGTCCGAGTTCATGGAGCGTCATACTGTGGCTCGCTTAGTTGGTTCACCGCCAGGATATATTGGCTATGAAGAGGGTGGACAATTAACCGAGGCAGTGCGGCGGAAATCTTACTGCTGCATTCTCCTCGATGAGATTGAGAAGGCACATTATGATGTGTTTAATATGCTGCTCCAGATTTTCGACGATGGTCATTTATCTGATGCAAAGGGACGTCGCGTTGACTTTCGTAATAGCATCATAATCATGACCAGTAATATCGGTGCTGAGCTAATAAAACGTAATATGAGCATTGGTTTTGATATTCAGGGTGATAGTGATAAGCAAATCGAATACGATAAGATGAAGGAAAAGGTGCTTGGGGAAGTGAAAAAAACCTTCCGCCCTGAGTTTCTTAACCGCATCGACGCCACTGTGGTTTTCCACGCCTTGACCAAAGAACATATTCGCCAAATTGTCGATTTAATGCTTACCGAGATTATTGGTTCACTCAAGGAAAAGAATATAACTTTAGAAGTTACCGAAACTGCCAAAGACCTCCTCGGTGATAAGGGCTATGACCCTGTTTTTGGAGCACGCCCATTGCGCCGCACCATCCAGGAAATGGTGGAAAATCAACTCTCCGAGGCTTTGCTGCACGGTGATTTCCTCCCCGGCGACACTGTTGTGGTAGATTGTGAAGATGACAGAATCGTGATACGAGCACTGGTTAAGGAAGGCTTATAACAGTGCCACAAGAGGTAATCGAAGCACCAATACCAGGCAAAATACTAAGTGTTGCAGTTACTGTGGGTAATTCGGTGAATGAAGGTGACACAGTTTGCGTTATAGAAGCGATGAAGATGGAAAATCCAATATTAGCCCCTGTGAAAGGGTCTATTACGCAGGTGGGGGTTTCACCCAATCAAGTGGTCAAAACAGGCCAACTAATAGCTGTCATTGAATATTAGGTAACTTGTCCTGAGCAACACAAAGGGGCAGGTAATTAAAAAATCAAAAGGAGGAGAAAAATGGTGGCTAAAATGTGGTATGTAGAACCAGCAATGCAGACAGGCCTGTCCACAATGGGGGGTGAAGCTTTTAAAGAAATCTATGGACACTTTTTTTCACCGAGGATGATTTTTACCGGGAAAATAGGGGCAACGGCATTATCAATGCTTGTCGCCTTTATGCGTGAAAGGAGAAAGGCGTTCATTTTAAGCGACACTGTGGTAGAAAGACACGCCAAAAGCGTGGCTAAAGATTTCCAAGAAGCCGCCTTTCAGACAATGGTTTGGAACGAGGCTGCTCCAGAACCCCCGATAAGTTTAGTTAAGAAGTGTGCCGATGCGATGACAAAATTCGAGCCTGACCTTATCGTTGCGGTAGGCGGCGGCTCCACAATTGACCTGGCTAAAGCAGCATGGATACTCTACGAGTTACCGGGTTACGACCTGAGGGCGGTAAGCCCTTTGATTCCTATGGGATTAAGGAAAAAGGCACTACTGGCAGCGTACCCAACAACGAGTGGCACCGGTTCGGAAGTCACCTGGGCTTCAGTGTTGACCGATGATTCCGTCACCCCCCCTATGAAGATCGAAGTTTCCTCAGCGGAAATAGTTCCCGACTTCGCAGTTCTAGTTCCAGAATTCACCGCTGGAATGCCACCCAAGATAACTGCAGGTACAGGCCTAGATGCTTTAGCACATTCAGTTGATAGCTACTTGACCTCTTATGATACTGATATCTGCGATGCCCTGGCAATAAAATCTATAGAATTAGTATTCAAGTTCTTGCCTCGAGCATATAAAACACCCGACGATATGGAGGCAAGATACCGTATGCAACTGGCAGCAACCATAGCTGGACTTGCATTTGGAAATAGCCAAGCGGCACTGACGCATAGCCTGGGTCATGCAGTAGGAAAGGTGTTCGGCATCCACCATGGAATAGCAGTGGGTATTTTCATACCTTATTCAATACAATACTATGCCAGAGCAAGCAATAAGTATGTGCAATTAGCCCAGAAAATTGGGATTGAGGCAAAAGATGAAGCGGAATGCCTTGAAAAACTCGTTGACAGGTTCAAGCAATTTCTTTTGAGCTT
>Ga0315282_10001900_pt1 | contig 39025 bp, 46 predicted proteins | sample YL17G07_20_MG_FD_203693 | JGI IMG/M metagenome (GOLD analysis project Ga0315282, IMG submission 203693) | Sediment microbial communities from Yellowstone Lake, YNP, Wyoming, USA - YL17G07_20 | ecosystem: Environmental > Aquatic > Freshwater > Lake > Sediment | place: USA: Wyoming | collected... | reverse complement strand
TATGTTAGCTAGTAATTTCGAAATTAGGCGACAAATTAGGGATGACTGTGGTGGGGTGTTTGATTTATAAACTTTATAAATGAATTTGGACTTAGAAAGTGTCACCTTATTTCGGAATTATACAGTTTTTGCTTTTTGGTTCTATGAACACTTATCCTTTTGATTAAGCATCCGAATCAGATTAACTTACAGTGCAACTGTTTACTTTCTGCGAAAAATTGGAAATAGAATCGATAAATTTAAATATAACTACTATACCATAGTAAATATGTATTTAGAATATTTTGTTGGAATTCAATTTCATTCTCAAAGCGAAGAATTTAATAGTAAACCCTCTGGATCTCCTTCTGAAGCGTTTGAAATAGCAAGAATAGGATCTTTGAGAAAGTATCATCGTGTTACATTATATGCAAGATGCGGAGATACAACTGTGGGAATCCCTTTTTCTGAAATTGAGCATCTGGATGGCATAGAAAGTTTGGATACTGAATTGAGAAAAATTGCAGAATCAAGATTTAATGTATGATGCTATCATAGGATCATTTGATAGAATAAAAACTAAAATTTCTTAAGACATCTAGTCGTCTATTCCCGCCTAATATACAATACATTATCCTCATTTGAGTATATTACGGTGTCATTGTTTAGATCAATCAAGTTTATCGTAAGCTTAACGCCTGTCTCAATGGTCCTCGTTGTTCCTGTCAACTGATAGTTTTTTATTATGCTTTCACCTGATATAATCTTGAATTCCTCTTCTCCGCTATACTTAACCTGGACGAACTCGGTATCTTCAGGCCTTATCTCAAACTTACCGTGCACTTCAACTGCACCAATATTTTTAACTTCAAGAATTAAGCTCGTATTCTCTCCGTCCTTTATTGGATTCTTTTCCAGTCTTGCAGAAACTTTTACTTTAGGTGACTCTTCCTTTTGACAGCCAACAATTAATATTAGAACTAGTAAAAAAACAACACATAATATCTCTTTTTTTGCCATACCAAATAATATGTGATAACTAATATAAAAAGTTAACTTAAAATTTTAGCAAATAATGATTTGAATATTTGAAATTAAAAATTTTAAGATAATTTAAACATATAGGCAGAAATTTAGGCTGCGTAATGTCTTACAATCAATAGATCGCTTCTTTCTGAGGCTCTTTCAATAATTGGAGCCAATGTTTTGTAAACCCAAGCAACAATAGGTTGACTTGGATTATTAAATCTTATATCTAGTTCTATCACCCCTCCATAGTTTGGATTTATTAAGAACCTATAAAGCTTTTCAAGTTGTTGATTGACTAATTTCTAAACCAACACACCAACCAACAAAAACAACCTGGCAATTAATCCACCTATAATGACAGCCAAAATAATTGTGAAGAAAGCAATGAGCAAGCTGTTTTTCCAGCCAAACTCATGCTTAAGGACTGCAAATGTGCCAACGCATGGAAAGTACAGGGTTACAACAAGGGTAAAAATAAATATCTGCAATGGGCTCATAAAATCAAGCAATACATTGCTACCACCTAAGACCATTAACATTTCCAAAGCAAGCTCTTTTCTTAGGATACCATATACTAAGGTGATGCCTGCAACAGTTGGCAACATGAGCCATTTACCGATTATCGGGTCAAAAGGTTTTGTAAGGATTGTCAGCAATCCATATAAGTTCAATATGCCTAAAATAATTGAGCCGGCAATGACCAAGGGGAAGGCAATATAAATGAAATCCTTCAACCGCAGCCATGTTTTCATGAGAATATTCCTTAAATAAGGCAACCTGTACTCCGGCATTTCTAATATCAGACCAGTCGACTCTCCTGGCAGCACTCTTCCTAAAATGTATCCTACCAATAGAATCAATAATAGGACAATCCCGTAAATCAATAATGCGTACTGTACTCCTATAAATTTACCAACTGCTCCAAGAATTACTGCAGTTCTCGCAGAGCATGGAATCAGGCATAATAAAATAGCTGTTAGGATCCTCTCCCTTTTGTTCGGCAATACCCTAGTTGAGAGTATTGCAGGGACTGTGCACCCGAATCCAAGCATCATGGGAACTATAGCTTTTCCGTGCAAATGAATCTTATGCATTAGCCTATCCAGAATGTATGCCATTCTTGGCAGATAACCTGTATCCTCAAGCAAACCTAGAAGGATATAAAAAACAGCAATATATGGCAAGGCAATCTGAATTCCGGCATTTATTCCTTCAAGGCCCCATGTCATGGATGTTTTAATCAGATTATTAGGTATACTTTCAATAAATGGAGTTAGCGGTCCAATAATACCTCTTTCAAATAAAGTCCCCAATAGCCCGCTTAAATAACCGCCTAAATAAAAAAGCGCAGAGAATATGACAGCCAAAATGATGATCATTGAAATTGTACCTGTAAAAGGTTCTGTTGTAAATCTATCCAGATATTCCTTTACACTTTTTTTTATAATCTTTTTTTGAGTTACTTTTGCAGCTATCAAAGCAGCCTGGCCATGCCTTTCCCTGGAAATCTCAGTAGACAAGTCATGCTCTTTGCTACAATCCCTGATTATCTTTCTTAGAGAAACCGATTTACTCTTTTTTTCTGATTTTATGTCCCTATCTTCAATTATGTTTAGAGCTGCTGCTCTGCCTGGAATCTTATCTTCCTTGATTATTTTAGATATTGCTTTGACTGCTTTTTCAATATGATCATCATACTTAACATTATAAAAATTTAGTTTGATCTTTCCATTTAGGATTTTTATTGATGTATTGAGCAGTTCATTTATTCCTGCCCCTCTTTGCGCATCAATTGGCACAATGGGAACTCCAAGCAACGATTGAAGTTTTTGTGAGTTGACTGTTATACCTTTATCTTCTAATTCTTCGTAGAAATTAAGGGCCACTAACATTGGCATCTTTAACTCTAATAGCTGCAAAGTTAGGTATAGATTCCTTTCAAGCAGATTAGCGTCAACAACATTAATTATCAACTCAGGCCTTTGTTTTGTTATATTATCTTTGGTGACCTTTTCATCCTCTGATGCTGAGCTTAAGGCATAAATCCCAGGTAAATCCACAATGTTAACAAGCTTTCCCTCAATATGAGTCTTTCCTTCCAAGATATCCACTGTTGTTCCAGGATAATTAGAGATAATGGCCCCCATTCCAGTCAAATGGTTAAATAAACAGCTTTTGCCTGTGTTTGGATTTCCAACTAATGCAATGTACTGGCCAGATTTCTTCTGAAAACTATGACTTTGCTTTTTTAGTTTTTGATGACATTTCATCTTTTTCTACAAAAATATTTGAGCATATATCAGGGCCTAAAGCCACCTCGCGTCCTTTCAGCATCACCATTAATGGCCCATGTCTAATCCTTCTTAGAATCTCAATTTTTGCCTTAGGCACAATACCAAGCGAATTCAATCTTTGTATGCAATTCTTTTCCTCACTTGTTGCAAACAGAACTGAAGCTTTGGCTTTTTCTGAAAGCTCTGTTAGCCTAAGGATCTTACCCTTTTTAGCAGGGATGGGGTCTCCATCAGGGCACACATTCGGATTGTTCAAGACCTGTTCTAACTTGTCTGCAGCTTCTTCTGACAGACCATGCTCAATTTTATGGGCCTCTAGGTGGAACTTGCCCTTAATCTTGAGTATTCTATTAAAAAATACCTCCAAGAGCCTATGTTTTCGTAATATGTGCCTTGCTTTCTCTATGCCTTCCTTTGTTAAGGAAACACCACCATATTTCTCAAACAGAACCAATCCTTCCCTTGAGAGATTTCTTGCCATCTCAGATACGCTTGGTTTGGATATCTTAAGAGCAGCGGCTATTTCTGTTATCTTTGCAGCCCTGTTGTTTGAAAACTGTATTCTATATATTTCTCCCAAATAGTCCTCTTTGCTTTTGCTCATAGTATGTTAGTCCAACCTAACTTATTTATAAATTTTTTGTTTAAACAGCATCCAGGAGGATTTGCGGATAGAAGTTTTTTTTAAAATGTTTTAGACTTCTAATTGATGAACATGGAATTAAAGTTAGTGTATGCATTGATGGAAGAGATGCTGGAAGCTACAAGAAAAGATGATCCTGATACAGTAAATCGTATACATCATGAACGTCTAGAAGAATTGATTAGTGTGATGTCCAGAGAACAAGGTTCTGTTATTGATTGGAAGATCCCCTCTTTGGAAGAAATATGATCCTTGTAGAAATGCCTGCATTTGTGCTGTTGGAGCGTGGCATGATGGTATATTAAGGAAAAACTAAGTTAGTATGGATTAAACTTGAAAAGGTTTTTCTAATTTTTAGATTCACTCAATCAGTGCAGAGTTTACATTAGCACTTCACTCATTTCTTTTGGAGTTTTCACACTTCTGGGTATTTTTTTTATAACTCCATGCCAAGAATACCCATGCCTTTAGGCTTGGGATGAATTGGCATGATACCACAACCCATTGGACATTTAGCACCGTAGGGTTTATATATTCTAATTTCTATAATATTGTTAACTTAGTTGCGGGAAGTCCCCTTCCGCAAGGTGGGGGATGAAAGCAACGGATACCAAAGGTATCCTATTCCCGAATGGAATCAGAATCAAACATTTATATAGTTGTTCACATTTCAAACTTACTATGATATACAAACTAGACAAAGGAACTCACTCAGTTTATGCGTTGCAGTATCATCTGGTGTAGTGCATAAAATACAGAAAAAAAGCATTAGTAAATGAACAGATCCTAGACTTGCTGAAAACTAAGATAAAAGAGATAAGCAAAACATTCAAAGTTGATGTCCTAAACATAGAATGTGACAAAGACCATTTCCATATGCTGTTCAAAACCAAACCAACTTTAGACATTCCAAAGTATATGAATGCCCTAAAAGCAATAACCTCCAGAGAGATACAACGCAATTTCCCAGAGATAAAAAAACTGATTTGGAATGATGCTTTATGGTCTTTATCATACTTCCTGGCTACAACAGGACAAGTAACATTAGACCAACTAAAACAATATGTGGAGAACCAAGGTAAAAATGCTAACCCATAAGTTCAGGTTGTATCCGAGCAAAACCATAGAACAAAAATTATTAGAAACTCTTGAGATATGCAGACGGGGATATAACACATTTCTTGGAGAGCTAAATGAGCAAAAGGAAATAGACAAATCACAGATACAGGGCATAATCCCTGATATGAAGATTTGCGATGAGCAGTTTAGCAAAGTCCATTCCAAGACATTGCAGTATGAATGCTATAAGTTATTCTCTAATCTACAAGGCTTATCCAAGTCAAAAGGAAAAAGAAAGATTGGACAGTTGAGGTTCAAAGGCAAAGGAGTATTCAAAACATTCACTTACAATCAGTCTGGATTCAAGCTGATCAACACAGACAAAAGATGCCAGACCTTATGGCTATCAAAAATAGGCAATATCCCAGTAAGGTGCCATAGGCAAATAACAGGAAAAGTCAAACAAATCACAATAAAACATTTCCCATCTGGAAAATGGTTTGCTTTTGTTATAGAAGATGGCAATAGGGAAAATCAATACCCCAATACTAACAAGGTTGTAGGAATAGACTTTGGACTGATAGATACTGTGTATGACAGCGATGGGAAAAGCGTAACAAACCCAAAACATCTGAAGCAAAAAGAAAAACGATTGAAGCAGCTGCAAAGGATGATGTCTAACAAAATAAAGAGAAGCAACAACAGGGATAGATTTAGAATTATGTTAGCCAGGCAGTATGAAAAGCTGACAAACTCTAGAGATGACTTCCTGCATAAGATATCAAATCATTATGTTAAGTGTTATGATGTTATAGCTATGGAAAAGTTAGCAATATCAAACATGGCAAAAGGTTGCTATTCAAAGAGTATATTAGATGCTTGCTGGGGAAAACTCAGGCAGTTCATATCTTATAAGGCTGAAAGCGCCGATAAGATAATGATGCTTGTAAACCCTACAGGAACAAGCCAAAGATGCAGCCAATGCGGGAAGACCGTTCAAAAAGGATTAGGAGAACGAATGCATTGTTGTCCTAAGTGCGGATTTACAGTGCCAAGAGACTACAATTCAGCATTGGAGATAAGAAGGTTATGCTTACAGAGAATAAGGCAGGAACTGCCTGAATACAAGCATTTGGAGATGGAAGCTCTACCAATAGGGCAACTTCTGTCAGTGAAGAATGAAGCCCCTTGCGAAAGCTAGGGGTAGTTCACAATAATGAGTTTAACCCATTATTATGTCTAACGAAATTTTTGATATTGTAAATGAGTCAGATGAGATAATCGGAAAAGCTTCAAGAGAAGAGGCCCACATAAAAGGCCTCTTGCATAGAAGTGTGTTATTTTTCATAATAGATTTTAAGGGCAGGGTTTTTGTAAATCAGAGGAGCATCACAAAGGAATTTTATCCAGGACACTTTAGTATTGTCTGCGGCGGACATGTTGAGTCTGGGGAAGACTATAAAGATGCAGCTATAAGGGAAGCAAAAGAAGAAGCTGGAATAGATACAAAACCAATCTTTTTGACTGATTACAAAAAAAGGTTCAACAAAGAGGATCCAGAAAACATAAAGGTTTATGCGTTTATTACAGATAAAGAACCTAAGCTTGATTTAAGCGAGATTAATCACGGAAGATTCATGACAATAGAAGAGCTAACTCAAAAATTAAAACAAGAAACCTTTTTACCTGAAACCCTGGATTTGTTAGGTATTCTAAAAAAGGCTCAAAAAAAACTGCAAAAACCAGCAATTATTTAAATACCGCACTATTACGGTGCATTATGTGGGTCGCAAAATTAAGGATTAAGCATGATGACTGCGTTGTAAGCACACGATGCAAAAGATTCAATGTTACCAGCGCAGGGATCCCTCTAAGCAGCTATACAGACAAGGGGTATCAATATTTTTCTCACTTTGAAACATTATCGGGTAAGGAAGAAGACCTTAAAAGATTTGTTGAAGACCTAAAAAAGGATAAGAGGGTGATTGACCTGGAAATGTCTGGCAATAGCTTATTCTTTTTAGTAAAAATTCCAAAGGAAAAAAAGATTCCAAGTACTCATTATGATCCAAAGATATTCTGGATAAAACCTGTTTTTGTTGATACAGAGGGATATGAATGGTGGGAAATTGGGACATGGGATAGGACTCTTTTGAACAAGTTCATTAACGCGCTTGGCAATTATGACTTAAGAATCCTGAAAATAAAAAATGAAATGTTGAATGAAATCTATTTCCCGCAAGTGATGCCTTTTTTAACAAAAAACCAGAAAAAAGCATTGGAGCTTGCATACCAATCAGGCTATTATGACTTCCCGAGGAATATTGAATTGAGGGATCTGGCAAAAAAGGCCGGTATTTCACTCTCAACATTCAGAGAACACTTAAGAAAGGCTGAAAAAAGGATAATACCTAACCTAATGAGAACTGTGAAAGATTAATCTTGCATTATCTTCGGTTAATGCGATCTATATCAACTTCATTAAGGATATCCTGGGCCGTCTTCTGTACTCTCACTGAACCTTCTGTAGCACAATAAGGACAACGCGATGGAATATTATCCTTTTTGAATTGATAATTGCACCTGTAACAATATAAGCTTGCCATAGTAAATCAGTCAAAAAAATTAATATATAAACTTTGTGTTATCAGAGTTTAATCTCGCTTTTTTTTGCAGCTGATGTTAAACCTCTATAAACCCTGCCTCTCTTAAGGGATATCCAGTTTATCCTCTTATCATTTACAATGTTCGGATGAGCTCTGTCTACTAGGATAATTTCATACCAATAATGTTTTCCATCCTTTGCAACAAAGTAGGAGTTAAGCACTTCGCAATTGACAAAGTTTTTTTGAGCCCTCATCTCTGCTATCCATTGGTAGCTCATATTGAGATTTTTTATTGTAGCGCTATGCTTGCTTCTTCTTCCACCTACCATGTTTGGTCTTATATGGCCACCTTTTAGAACTCTTTGTCTAACAATTATAAAACCCTGTTTAGCCCTATAACCCAAAGAACGAGCCCTGTCAAGCCTTGTCGGATGCTTTATACGGAGTGTTGCCGGCTCTTTTCTCCATGCAATCAATCTTTGTCTGTATAAATCTCCGAGAGTCTCTTTTGGCTTTTTCCACAATTCCCTAATATGCTTATAAATTACCATTTTTAGCCTCCATTGTTCTAATAAAAAAGCTTCAGAGAAGCTACTCTCCACATCGCTTTACAGCTAAAAACGCCAGTTTATTTAAAAAGATTTCTGATTCAGGACTTCCCTAGAATTTCCCTGCATTTTGGAGCGATACCATAAGTTTGCGTTTCCTTTAAGAATCCTACACATGCAACTCTCATTGCATCAACTGTACCTAAATGCCGAACTTCACTGATTGCAGTTTTTTCTCCTGATGCAATTTCTGTTGCATGAGCCACACACCATCCATAGTCTGCCTGAGCAGCAGCACGTTGATATGCTGTGCTTTTATTAACTTTTCCTACTAACCCCAATGGGATCTCACTCGCTCCACTGCCTCCGTGCTGCACAAATGGAATGTGCCTGCCAACTTTTCTATAAGATCCAATATCAATATATAATGCCTCTTGGATAGCTATTAATTTTTCTATGTCTGGTTCGAAAGATTCTTTTAATTTTGCCGCATGCTTCATCCCTATATCATAAGCTATGGCATCTGCATTGGTATAATCAATGAAATTTAATGCAAGGCGTATTTCTGTTTGCCTCATTTCTTCTTTCATACCCTTCCAGCAAACATACCCTACTCTGTCTCCACTCTTACCTGTTGAGCTCAATTCTGCTTCGAGGATCACATCATGATTGCCTAACTCTTTTCTCACTGCATCTAAAATATCTCTTGTGGTTGCAAAATTAAGTATCAACGGTAGATGGCCTGTATCAATCATTGCCCAAGCAGGATTTCCATATTTTACCGCATCTAAGAAGTCTTTCCTGTATTTCTGGTACTGGGGTGAAACCATATAATTGACATATTTAGCAGCAGTTGCATCAGTGAGGTTTACGTTTCTTCCAAGAATTGGCTTCAGGGCAGATTGAGCATCATGTATTCTTAATTCTGCAACTTGATCATTAAAACCCACTGGTCCATTCGCAATTGGAGCATCTTCTAACTTCGGAGCTACAAAGTGGTCTAAACCTAGAAAGAGCATATCTGCGCCGCATGCTTCAGCTTCTCTTGATAAAATTGCGTTAATAGATTCTGCGCCAATTCCACAAGGGCTTCTATTTGAAGTCCAAGTTAATCTTGATTTAGTCTTTCCAGGATCATCACCTGCCATTAAAACAGATGTATAACTATACTGGACAATCTGCGGGCTTCCTCTATCTTCAGCTGATGCCTGTGCCATCGCTCTTGTGAACAGATCATTAGGGAATGTTGAGTTAGAGGCGACTATTGTTACTAGTTGCTTTTTTGGTTTAAGTTTTCCACCTTTGGTAAAAGGAAGATATGCATCCAGAATTTTTCTTAATTCATTACCTGTTCTAAGAATCGCCATTTTACCATACCTTTAATTTGCTGATAGGTTTAGAATCTTTTATTTAAATGTTTCTATCGGAGAATGGTTAATTTTTTTAGAAAAAACTGTTGATGCCTTTGAGATAAGAGTGGGCTTTATATCATATGCGATTTTATGATAGAAACCTTTTTATAATTCAAGCATTACAAATTAATACAATTCAACTGAGGGTTGATGTCAATATAAATTATATCAAAGGAACGGGTTGAGAGTGATGGTAATAGACAAGGAAAATATGCTGGAAGTTTTGGAAAAGTTCCCTATACAATGCAGGGATGCCTTAAGCTTAGCCAAAGGTATTAAGGTTTCCAAAGAAGTTTCAAATATTGTTGTTTTAGGGATGGGCGGCTCTGCAATTGGGGGGGATCTATTAAAAAGTTGTATGAGTGAATCAGACATACCTTTGTTTGTCAATAGGAACTATGATCTACCTAAATATGTGAATGAAGACAGTCTTGTGTTTGCAGTCTCATATTCCGGGAATACTGAAGAGACTTTGTCAGCCTGTGAACAGGCTATCGGAAAAAAAGCTAATGTAATAGCAGTCACAACAGGAGGTAGACTATCAGAACTCTGTGAAAAGGTAATCAAGATTCCAAAAGGATATCAGCCAAGAGCAGCTGTCGGATACCTATTTTTCCCTGTTCTTGGCGTGCTATACAACTCCGGAATTGTAAATGTGAAAAATGCAGATTTGAATGAGATGATGGATTTGCTTAAGGATTTTAAATCCTATGAAGAGCAAGCAGAAACCCTGGCAAAAAAGATAGACCAAAAGATTCCAATCATATATTCCTCAGAATTAATGGCCCCAGTAGCCTATAGGCTTAAAACACAGATCAATGAGAATGCAAAATCACCGGCTTTTACGCACACTTTTCCAGAAATGAACCATAATGAGATAAATGCGTTCAGTTTCATGGACAGAAGGACCTATATAGCTATCCTTTTAAGAGATGAGCAGGATCATCCTAGGATTAGAAAGAGGATGGATATCTGCAAGGAAATATTTGAGGAACGAGTTGATACTGAAGAACTCCATACAAAGGGAAAAAGCTTATTGGCCAGGATGTTCTCAACTATCTACCTTGGAGATTTTGTATCTTATTATCTTGCTATAAGGAAGAGGGTTGATCCGACACCTGTCCAGATAATTGAAAACCTTAAAAGAGCATTATTGAAATAAAATGTTGGATATCCTTTTATTCTTAACAGAGAATCCTTTTTTAGTTGTATTTATACTGTTTGCCCTAAGCCTTATAACTTTTTTCACTTTTGAGATATTTGCTGAGCATAAACGACTCGAAAAACATTATCATATTAAAAGAATTGTTTCAGGTGTTGTTTTGATAATCCTTGCATTGTTTATTTTGTATGCGCCCTATGCTGGATATGCTGCAAAATCCTTATATCCTAAGGTGGGTGATACAGATTCAATCACAAAGGCTCATTCCATCTGCACCAGTACCAAGCTTACTGAACAATATAAGCAAGGCTGCTTCATAATAACTGGAATAGATTACATCTGTTATTTGCTTCTTTTTATAGGAGTTGTTTTAATTATTGCAGGAATCGTTTCTATCAAATGATGACTGACCCTAAGAAAAAGTTAAATTCCTTACTTGTTCAGGAAATTGGCTCAATATTTCTGCGGTGACCCTACCGCAAACACTTTGCCCTCCCCACTTATTAAAGCACATAATCTCAAGCGGACTTATAAAATATGTTGTGCCATCTATTCCTTCTGGATTTTTTGGACAGTTTGGTCTATGGACAAATATAAGGTCAGAACTGTGTTCAACTACCACTTGGCAAGTTTCACAGCGATAATAGCTAAAACCTTTCTTGTGAGGATCATACGAATAATTCATCTGTCCTGCAATTGCACATTTCTTTTTAAGGATTTCGATTTAGCAGGTAGCTGTGAAACATAGTTTCTCTAAAAATTCCCAATTCAAGATCATTTCCTCCAGAAATAGATCAACAAACAAATTACCCCTATTGTTATAGCAGAATCAGCCAGGTTAAAAACAGGCCATATCCTAAAGTCAATAAAATCTATAACATGGCTAATAAATATTCTGTCAATCAGATTTCCTGCTGCCCCTCCTAAAATTAAACCAGCAGATATCTGGGGAAACCTTTTGTCCGGAATCTTATCATAATAATAAAGGATTATTCCAATAATTATTATGCTAATCCACATCAAAAAAGAGTTCATATTTTTTAGAATACCGAATCCTGCTCCAGTGTTTGTTGTATAAGTAATATGTACTATGTTTTTAATAATAACTATTGATTGACCTAGAGACATTGTTTTAACTATAACGAGTTTAATTACTTGATCCAATAGAATAATAATTAACGATACAAGGAACAAAATATATTTATTTTTCATAAGAACAAAATAAACCTGATGCTATTCAAACTTTACCAACCTCTTCTTTTTTCCTGATCACCCATTGCAATACGTTCAATGTTTGCCAATCTTTGGTTTATGCTGTCTAAATATGCCCTTAAGGAATCCAATTTTGCAGATATTATCTCAATGTCTTTCCCTACCATGAAATCCTGCTGTGATTGTTGAGGGGCAAATGGTGTTGGCTGGGGAAAACCTGCTCCCTGACTAGTACCTGGAAACATAGGAGGAGCCTGACCAAATTGTGAAGTAGGAAGCTGCTGGCCAAATTGAGCTTCTGGCATTCCAAAATCCTGATTACCGTAACCCATGTCTGGAGCTCCTGTGCCGGCACCTGTTCCAAATGTATTATCAGCACCAAAGTTTCCTATGTTTGTATCAAAATCATCCTTTTTCTTCCAGAACATCAATTTGTCCAAAAAAGCCATTTATTTTACCTCTTTTTTAATTATGATTTCAAATTGTTTGCCTTATTTATATATTTTTTGTTTGGAATTCCGTAAAAGAGCTAATTTAGCATACATAAGACTGTCTAGGTCCAAAAAGAATTTGTCTTATCTTCGTAGCAAGAAGACTCCTTCCTCGCCTTTAGGCAGGGAGGAGACGAATTGCTATTCAAAACCATAAAATGTATAAACTCAAGCATGTTCGATATCTCTATGGATGCTAGGACGTATAAATACAGATTGTATCCTTCTGGAGAACAAAAGGTTAGGATCATTAATTCTCTTAAGACTTGCAAAGCAATCTACAATGAGCTTCTCGCTTTGAGCATAGATGCTTACAAGTTTGGTGGGGTTAGCATTAGCAGTTTTGACTTCAACAAATATCTTACTGGCAAATATCCAAAAGTTCATTCCCAATCCAAGCAGAACGTATCCGACAGAGTACATAAAGCATTTGCCAACTTCTTTCGCAGAGTTAAAGATCCAAAAGTGCACAAGAAAGGATTCCCTAGATTTAAGTCCAGAGTCAATAGCATCACATTCCCTCAGTCTGGTTTCAAGTTCATCAGCAATAAGGTTTCCTGTTCCAAGATAGGTAATATTCCAGTCATCCTTCATAGAGTCCCTAAGGGCAAGATTAAGACACTCACCATCAAAGAGAACAAAATTGGACAATGGTTTGCTATCTTTGCCTGTGAACTGCCTGATGTTGCGGTTAAACATCCCTCTACCGATAAAGTGGGAATTGATGTTGGGCTTGAAAACTTTGCTACTTTGTCCAATGGTGAAATTGTAGCTAACCCTCGCTATCTTTTAAAAACTGAAAAGCGATTGAATCTCTTGCAGAGAAGGTTGAGCAGAAAGGTCAAAGGCAGTGCTAATAGGAGAAAAGCTAAGTTCAGACTTGCTAAACAGCATCTTAGGGTAGCTAATCAAAGGAGTGACTTTTTGCATAAATTGAGCAGAAAGCTTGCTTCTAGATATAATATAATAGCAGTTGAAGACCTGAATGTTAAGAGTATGCTTCAAACCCATTGGCTGGCCAAAAGTATTACTGACGCTTCTTGGAATTCATTCATTAATATGTTGTCCTACAAAGAGGTCGCACTCGGTGGACAATGCCTGAAGAACCCAAGAACAAGAGGAAGTACTCATAGATGCAGTAGGTGTGGACAGTGGGTTGATATGCCTTTGTCTGAGAGAAAGTTCTCTTGCCCTAAATGTTTTAATGTTTTGCATCGTGATTTGAACGCCTCGATTAACCATCTTAATGATACGGTAGGAACGGACTGTTCCAAACCTAACGCCTGTGGACATAATGTAAGACCTTCATTGAGGGCTGTTGTGGTAGAAGCAGGAACTACATTTGGCAATACCTGATTTCCATTAGTTTTTGCCATTGGAAGCCCCTTCCTCAAGGGAGGGGAGGATGTCACTCTTACCTATAAAATACGCAAATAGAAGATAAACTATTTATTTTCAATTATTTCTACCATTCCCGGGCAGGGAAGCTTGCAAATTGCCCTTCTTAATGCATTTTTAGCGAGCGGAAGTTGGTTCTTATTGACCCTAACTTCAAATAAAATTTTTCCTTTTTTAACTCTAGCAGCGTTGCCAATAGGCTTTCCAAACGACTTTTGCATCCCTGTTGAGAATCTGTCAGCGCCAGCACCTGTTGCCAAAGGATTTTCCCTCAGAACCTGGGCAGGATATACCCTAACTTTCATGAAATAGCCAGTTAGGCCGCACCCGCCTTCCAATGTCTTGTTCGCTGTCTGCCTTGCACTTTCCAATGCGTTATCCCTTATCTGCAGAAATGATTTTGATAATAAGTTTAAGGTATAATCAAATTTTTTGGTAGGACTTCCCATCTCAAACTTGGTTATTCTAATATTTGGATTAGTCCTGATATAACTTTTTTCCCTGTACTTTGAGATTCTTGTGTAAGGTCTTTTGTACCTTCTATATGCACAAAATTTTCTAATTTTAGCCATTAACCAAGGAATTTGAGGTATATTTTTAAATGTTTCTGTTGCATTAAACGAACAGACTGAATGTGCCTATCTTTCTCATATGGACATCCTTAACCTATATTCTGAAAAGTTACTACTCTTCTGTAGACGGTGTGTTATGAGGTCTCCGACTGAATTATATATTGTAGAACCGATAAGGTTATAAATAACCTCGTATCAAAGCTCTTAAAATAGGAATTTTGAGAGGGGGAAACTATTGATTCTCTCAAAATTAAAGAATAGAGGTGAGAACTGATGGGAAAAGTAATTGAGAAGACAGGCGTAAAAAGAGAAGCAGGATGGCTTTACTATGTGGACAAGAAAGGAAATGTAGCCAGAGTCAATATGAAGAGAGCTGGAAAGCCATACAAAAAGAAGATTGAAGTTCTATGCAAGTGCGGCATTGACAGAAAAGAAGGATGCCTTTATTATGTAGATAAGAGAGGCGATGTCTGCGAAGCAAAGATGCAGAGGGGCGGCAGAAAGAAGAAATAGATATTCTTTCTTTTTTTTATTTTTAATTTTTGAATTCTTTACGCTTTTCTTTTTTTGGATTTCTTTTTTTTGAATAATTTTAGGAACAATCCAAATAGTACCAACAGAAATAATATCCTTATGCTTACAATTGCTGCATTGCTCATTAGTGCCTCCTGAACCTTATTTGTTAGTGGACTCAGGGATGCTTTGCGTTTGGTACAATTTGGGTCACTTGTGTATATGCAGCCTTTTTTCTCATCACATTTCCCAGATACACACGGATCATCTGATGAATTACAGACTAAGCCTTTATGAATGCAATTGGTATCTATGCAAACATCTTCAGTGCATGTTAGATTATCCTTGCAATCTTCATCCTTCAGACAGCATTCTTCTTTTTTAACATAATTGCATTCTCCGTTTTTGCATATTCCAATTTCGCAAGGTTTTTTGGATCTGCATGATGACACACATTTATGGTCTTCTATTTCCTCACAATCCCCGCAGTTTAAGATTTTACAGATACCATTTTCACAGTAAGACCCTATTGGGCAATGCCCGTCAGAAACACATTCCCTATCCTCACATTTTTTTAATGCAGCTGTCTTGTAGATTGCTTTGTCGCATCCAAGAATTTCCATATAGACACTTTTCATCTCCTTATCATGGAGGTCCCTTATTGGCACTTTTAAAACATACCTATCCTGCCCTACAGGCATAACGGTGAAGCTTTCTGGAATGTTTTCTGATTTCATTGGCCTTTCCCCCATCTCTTTTGATTTAATGGAGAAAGTACCAATATAAGTGTTTGATGGATTGATATAGTAGTCGATCTCATCTCTTAATTCATCTTCTGAAAATTGGTTGTAAAGACCGTGGAACAGATAGTAAAAATTATAGTCATCTTTCATGCATAGGTCAATGGCGAGATCTATTCTTTCACAGAGATATTTTTCATTAGGACATATAACATTATAACTCTTTTTGTGTTCCCCATCATACAATGTTAATGTGTAACCACCGTGATGATCAAGTAGTTCCCCTTTAGATACAAAATTATACTTTTTTTCTTCCATAAAATCTGGCGGATTCTCTACACTTATCCTATAGGTACCAAAGGGAGATTTGGCTGAGATGTCAACATATGAAAAATTTAATTTTGGATATCTTGAGCAGTTTTTTGAGCATCCATACATAGCCACGAAGCTTAGGTATCCTGGATCAGCGCACCTTATGTTATTTGCAGTGATTGTTCCCTGGACTACAACACTTAGGAAGAGAATAATCACAAAACATAGAGACACTCCTTTAAAGTACTTAAGGGGGAACATCGGAAGGCCTCTTGGTATAACTTGTATAAAAACCTTTGTGCCTTATTTTTGCTACGGGTTCAGCACGAAAGGTTTCATCGATGATATCAGACCTTCTGGCCCAAATAGTGTGCTAAGATCATTTTTCTTATTTTTTGGAGTCTGAGCTGCACTCTAGTATACCGAAAAACTACTGAAAGAGATTCTTACCCGGCTTATGCATAAATTTAATAATACCTCAATAATATTATATCTTTTTTATCAATCTTTAGCAAAAAAATACTTTTTAGGACTAAAAAATCGACATCGTTAAATCGCATATGTTAATCTCAATCGCTTCGGGAAAATTTGCTTACTGACAATCTCGAATAAATCGCTCAACAGAATCTACATCATAATTTAAAACTGGAATTTCGAATTGTCTATAGTCCTTAAGCGAACAGGAATCAATTATTAGGGCGACAGTTGTATTTGGGTATCTTTCTACGACTTCTTTAATTCTATGTTGCTGTCTAATTCCGGGATGATACAACAATACAGGATAATCATTCAAATCGAAATGTTGTAAAAATGTATCAAGTGTTGCTCCTACATCTACTTGTATTTCTCTCCGCTCGAGCTCTTTCCAAAACTCTATGTGTTGATAACCCTCATGGTCTATCCATGCACATTTTGGTTTCATAATAAGATAAACAATTCCAGATTAGTTTATAAATTTACTGCAAATTTTCACTACGCGATTTTGCGGACGGAATTTTTCCACATTTCGTATAGAAAAAGAGATTAACAGTGATTTAACTGAAAATTGCTTGGTTCTGAAAAATCAAGTTCAGTAAATCGCATATGTTATGCGAAATTGAGAAAAAAGCCTTAAAACTTGAAGTCAAAAGATTTATATGTTTATTACTATAAAGGGACAAAAAAATCATAAGCCTCTGGTGAGAGTTGCACTCACGACCTTCACCTTTTAGGTTAGCACAGTACCAAGGTTTTGCGGATTTTAAAAGGTTTTTAAAATCAGACGCAATAGCTACTATGCTACAGAGGCACTTAGGTTTCTCACGTAATTTTTGTTTTATATTTAAAATTTCCGATAAATGGACTGATTTATGCTTTTTTAATTACTTTACAACATTCTTGCAGACTCTTAATTTTATGTTTATTAGTCTAAAACCTATGTTTTCCTTAAACTTAAAAGAAAAAAATAAGGTCTCCTGTCACTATTCATCCCCGAGACCTTATTTAAATGCGAGGGAGGGGATTCGAACCTTGCCGCAAACCCACTTTAGTTAGGTCTGACCCGGACACACTAAGTGACAGGATATCTTACAGTACAACTGCAAGTGTCTTAAGTCCTGCGCGTTTGGCCACTTCGCTACCCTCGCGTATTTTTGGAAAGGTATCAGATTATTTAAAAAAGTTTTGGAATTTAAGCTTGGTAGCGCTTGAAGAAATCAGTTAGGACCTTATGCAGGTCATAACATCCTGCATAGACATCTTGGTTAAATTTGTCTGTCCATAGCTTGTAAATATATTTATCATAAAGGGCCCTCATAAAATAATAGAGAGGCTTCTGCTGCCATCTTCCTGAAATAGTTTGCTCTATAAACCCATCAAAAATGCATAACACATTGCCTTGGTTAAGTATTAACTTTGACTTTCCCTTCCTCAGCTCAACCTCTCTTATATCAGTCATCAATGTCCTTAGCCTCACAATAATCTTAGCATAATCAGCAGGCATCTTCCAAATCTCTATAACCCATTCAATGTCTTTTCCAGTTGGCTTCACGTGCTCCCCTGTTTTCTTTATTTCCTTCTCCATGCCCTTTGCAGATATCCAGTCCTCTACTTCCCTATAGAATTCCACAACATCAAAGACTCCGTTGTAATTTAATCTTAAACCGTCTACAACCTGTCTTTTTTCAACCATTTTAATAATACCAATGAGGGACTCTTGTTACAGGCCTATAATGCCTATACATATTTAGATACTGCTCAACATGATGGTAGATCTGATGAGTTAAGTTAGTAAGCTCTTGCTCAAATTTTTCTGTATAGCTCTTGTACATGAATTTGTGGTATAGAGTAGCAATAAAAACGTGCAAGGGCTTTTCTGTCCATCTGTTTTCATAATCAAACTCAAGAAAGCCGTCAAAAACCATTAGAATCCTGCCGTGGCTTAGCTTTAATTTTTTGTCGTCCTTCATTACATCCACTTTTTTTACGTTATACATAAGGGTTCTTATCTTCATCCAATACCTCATGTAATCTGTCATCTTTGTCCAGGGGGATATCTGCCACTCAATGAACTTGCCTTGGGGGGTTTCCTGCTCAACTAGCTTGTCAGTCTTTTTTTCCATAGTGTGCTCAATCATCCAGCTATCAATGCAGTTCATCAATCCCCCAACATCAAAGACACCAGTGTACTCTAATTTCTGGTGGTCCACTATTATCTTGTTTTCTCCCATCTTAAGTATGAACTCCCATCCAATATCTATGTGAGTATGCATCAGCCTCCATCTGAAGCTTTTGTTTAATCACCCACCTGAGTTTTTGGGCTTCCCTGTACCACAACCTGTCCCATATTACCTCAGTATAATATTTCTTTAGCATATATTTATTATAAAAGTCCTTTATATGCTGATAAAAGCTGTTTTGATTGTATCTACCTTCCCAGTCATTAGTAGCCTTTCCAGAGATTTCAATCCATATCCTGCCCTGGGTGAATGTGCTTTTAGTACTATCTTTCATAACCACTTCCACATCATGCGCATCATATGTATGCATATACACATCAATAATGAATCTAACCCACTCTGTTTCATTCCTTGTAGCCCGCCAGACATATTGGCGCTCCACTCCAAATGGACTTGAGTGCTTGTGCTTATAATTTACTTCATTAAACTTATATTTCTTTTTTCTTAGATACTCTATCATTGACTCATACAAGTCCTGCATATCCCACACACCTTTGTACCGGATATGCAAGTTTGCCAGGTCAAGGTTGTCAAACTGACTCTTGAATACCTCTGCCATATCCCTTTAATTGATTATAATGTTTATAAACGTTTTGCTTATAGGGATTTCCTATGAGAGGAACCTCCAAAATACCTATAGCCAAATGCCTGATGCTCCATATACAAGCGCTCCCGCATAAGGGCATGCAATTCAAAAACCTCTGTCCTGAATTTTGGAGCGTAGCCTTCCATAAATCTTTTTAATATTATATACTTATTATAGAAATCTTTAAGATAAAAAAAGAACTTGTTCTCATTCCATCTCTTTTTTGGGTCATATCTCACTTCTACCTTAAGTTCAGCCCAAAGCCTGCCTTGTGTGAATACCCTTTTTGAGCCGTCTTTCATTGTGACTTCTACGTCGTGGGCATCATACTCATGCATGTAGACTGTATAATTCACCGAAATATATTCTGTCTCTTCCTTAGACGCATCAAAGACATACTGCCTCTCAACTCCAAAAGGGCTTGGGTGCTTATGCTTGTAATTTTTTTCTTGAAACTTATACTTTTTCATTCTAAACCAGTTTACCATGCATTCATATAAATCCTGCATATCCCACACTCCGGTAAACCTAATATGGAAGGGAGGCGTTGGTATTGCTACATCATACATGATATCCCCTTTGGAAATTTGTGTTTATAAAGATTTCGCAGAAATCCTTTGCGCTTTTTTACAGTCAGCGCATACCATGGCCTTGTTAAAAAGAAACAGTTTATCAGTAAGCTTGCCGCAGGTCTGACAAATGTCTGCTGTTTCTTTTGTGTGGACTGGCTTTCTTTCTTCCTCCCTTAGCTCGAATCTTTCAACAAGGATTTCAAACAGCTGCGGCTCAATCTTGAGAACATCTTTTAATGTGAGAAGCCCAATTAATTTTTTTTCATCCACTACAGGCAGATGCCTAATGTTTAAATCCCTCATCATAATTAACGCTTCATAGATATCTCGGTCAGGCGTTATTGTGGTCAATTTTTTTTCCATCACCTCTCTAATTTTTTTATCCAAGGGGTTTATGCCTTTTGCAACAACCTTCCTAATTATATCTTGTTCTGTTAATATCCCAACCACAGCTTCTTTTTCCTTGACAACAACAGCACCAACATGGTTTTTGGCCATAACCTCTGCGCAGTGCTTAAGGTCGTCACTGGCTCTTAAGAATATGGGCTGTTCAGTCATAGCATCGCTAACACTATAGCCAGTTTTTATTTTAATCCCCTCAATAACCAACATTACTTTTTAGCTTTAAATAATTTTTGGTTTTTCAGGATATATTGATAATTTTTTGGTTCATCTGAACTTAACGCATACTACATATCTATTATTACATGGCATGCCTGTTAAATACTTCGCAATTTACAATGTTCTTATGGGTGTAGTCTGAAAAATCAGAAATTAGTATCTTCTAATGAGCAAATGCAATATGCCAATTAAAAGTGTACGAAAGCTTGGCTTATTTTTAGTTATTTGTATCTTAATTTATTAACAAAATAGAATCAATAGTTAATCAGCACTTCAACATCTTTACCAAAAATTCTTTTTAAGTCTTCGAATATCTTTTCCTTGATAAACACTTTTGGGGGAATGTCAATCTTTGCGAGGGATTTTTCAAGTTCTTCCAAAGAGGATTTTTCTACAGTGTCTAAGCCCCCCTCTTTTGTTATTTTTGCCTTGCTAAGCTCTTTTTCCTCGTGGTCGATATCGTGTATGATGTAAGCTTCATTTCCCAAGAGCAGCACTTCTCCATACTTATTGCCGTGCTTGACCCTTATCTTTGCCTTTTCAAGTTCTTTTCCACGTTTTCTTTGGATGTATTCAACCGTGAACTTGATGAATTCCATGGATTCCTTTTTTACCTTTTCCACTTCCTGTTTTGAAAGTTTTTTATCATCATAATCTTTTTTTGCCTTTATTATCTCATTAAGGATCCTTAGGAATTTGGCTGGAATCTTGCCTTCAGATATCAACTTATCCTCGAATAGTTTGACAACTTCTTCGTCTGCAACCTTTTCAATGCCTTCCATCTTAAGGACATCCCTTATCACAGTAATCACAGTATCATAGATGTGAACCATATCTTCCTCTTCTTTTATCTTTTCTATCTGGGTGAAAAGTCTCCTAATCCTTTTTAGATAGATATCGGCATCCTTTAATAAATCATCAACTTCCTTACCTGTAAGCTCCTTTTTTGCCCCGTGCTCAATATCTTTTCTGATGTTAATGTTTTTTTCCAGTATATCAATAAATTTTTCTTCCAATAGTTTTTCCTTTTTTACAAAAACGTCTCTCATTTGCTCTGCAGTCTCCCTTGGGGCAGGAGGCGCCAGACCATACATCATCAATGCAGCCTGTGATGGGGTTAAAATCGCATAATAGATATCTTCCATGCCAATGTTCTTTAATTCAGTCCTTACTCTTTGCATCATCTGCTCACCAGATGACATGAACATGTCAATTGCCTCTGCGCTAGGCTTTATCTTTCCCATTTTTAGAAGCTGTTTCCATGGCATGAATATACCTCTGTCATAGAAAGGAACACCGTCTCTTAGCAGCGTGAATATTATTGGGTTTGCCTCTTTTAAACTGTCCCAGAAGTCTGTTAATATATAGACCTGAATGTTCAATTTGTTTTTTATTCCAGTCATCTCTCCTGCTTCAATTCCCATCCCGATGATAATAGCCCTTAATTTATCCTTCAACTCAGCTCTTGTCATTCTCTTTACGTCTGTATCGTCAATTACTATCCAGACATCAATATCAGAGGTCTTTGTAGCTCTGCCCTGGACCAATGAGCCAGCCAACACATAGCTAACAATATACTTCTCAAACTTCTTTAGAACCATGCTTTTATGGACTTCTGCTATCTTTATTGCAGAAAGCATTCCTCCGTCATAAATAGGGGCAGCCATGGCAACCAACTGAAGCAGTTCATATTTTGCATCAAAGCATGACTGCCATAATTCTGAGAGTATCACAACCTCTGGAACAATATTCTTGTCAATTTCAGCTGCAATACCATCAACTATTGCCAAAAGCTTATCCCTTAATTCAAGCTTGGACATCTTTTTACTGTCAGAATCATCAACCAATACAAGGGTGCTGATAATATCCTTGTTGAATTTTTCGCCTTCTTTGGGCTTTGGAGGAGGCAGCAATGCAACCCCAATAATGTACTTGTCAAACTTTTCAAGAACCTTTTTCTGGAATTTCTCCAGCTTTGCTTTGATCTGCTTAAGTTTTTCCTGGGCTTCTTTGGGAAGAGTAGAAATATCCGGTAAAGGCTGCGGTGGCAGGCTTTCCGACTGCTGAACAGCAGGGTATGGCTGGTCATTATCTGTAGATAATTTCTGCGGTGTTTTTTCTTCTTTTGAATAATTCTTTTTTACCATATTAATTCATGAAAGTAAAGTTCTATATTTAAAACTTTCTAATTTATCTCTCGTTAGTGACAGAAAACTGATTCATTGAAAGATATTTTGAATGCTCCAATCTGATTAATCAAGGAGGTGCATCATTTCATAGGTATAACCTACCAAAAAAACAATTATGGGAGACTTTAGCTTCTTGCACCTGATGTTTTACTATCCGTCCTTCAAGCGCCATCTGATAAAGATATTTAATTGCACAACTATATTATTGATAAAAATTATATGGAGTTTAACTTGAGTAAAAAATTTAATTTTATTTGTGAGAGGTCCCCCTTGCGCAAGGTAGGGGATGAAAGCAAAGCATACCAAAGGTATGCCATTTTCGAAGGGAATCATCCTAACAGAAACATTCATTTATATGTTTAAGATATAATAAGGGAAATTAATATATCTATTTTAGCATAGTAAAAAACGAAAGGTTTATATTAATGTAAATTATTTAAACAATTAACATAATAAATTTAAAAGGTGGTATAAATGGCACTTGAAGATAATGTTGAAAAATGGCATAAGGTCGCCACTGATGTAAAGGATATTCCAGAAAAACCAGGAACTAAAACCCTTCATGACCTATTATTTGAAGAATCCTCGCTGTATTACATTAAGAATATGGATAGAGCAAAAGGTCATATGAAATTTAAAAGTGACGAAGAGGCAAGGAAATTTGCCGGTAATCTTTGGGATAAGGCAGCAACGCATGTCGCTAAAACCTATCTCAAACTTAGTGATGCTACAATTGATGAACTAAAGAAAGCAAAGGATGAGGATGGAAATAGTGTATGGGAAACCCATATGCAGAATTATCTTGGTTTGGACAGAAAAGGTTTTCAGGACAGGGTTGTTAATATTGAGGAACTTAATCCTCGTACTATTAGCGAACTTTTAGTCAATCCGCTTTATGAAGGACATGTTCAATATAGGACTTCTCAAAGGGTAACAAAGGATGTTAGAACCACAGAAGATGCACAAAGCGTATTAGGATATTTAAAACAGGTAAAGGCACATAATCCGAAGACTTATAGGGGTATCGGAGTTCCTAAAAAAATTGCAAGTGTTAATGAAGCAGCTAATGCGCTTCTTCAATTCGCTGGAAGGATGCCTGAGGGCTATCACCCAAAAAAGGCTCATACCTATGAAGCAGGATACAAAGCAAAATAATCCCTAAAATAATTTTTTTTATTAATTTATGCAAGGCTGTTTTTTTACTTTTTTTGGACTAAACATTATCTGATTTTATTGACTATTCCTATCTAGTTATATTGTTGCAAATAACAAAAAATTTGTGTCCCCATCAAGAATTGTCCATACGGAGTTTTGGATTTACTAAAAACCGAAACATTTAAATATATGTGTTACTACTAAATAGTCATAATAAAATGGTAGACTACTGTATGGCTCCGGATCATGTAAACGATGAGGTAGATTTAGCTATAATGAGCAGGAATACCTTAAGAAATAGTGGTTCTTTGGAATCAATGTGCAATCCGCTTCATGCGGCTGATAGAGAAACACCATGGGAGACAACCGTCAACAAAGATGGAAAATGGGTTTCTGGTAAGGAAGCCATGGACAGATGGACTGAGCAATGGCCAATGATCGAGTACGTTTGCAGAAGAGGTGAAGGAGGGCTTGCAGAGCCATTGAATGAGCTATATACCATGTCTAATGCCGATGTTCAGGTTCCACTGAATAAAGTTGGTGAATATATAAGCAGGAATGCAAATGTTGAACAACTGTTAAGGACAGTTTTATTTGATGATGTCCATGGTTTAAATCCCTTATCAGTACACTGGATAAACTTTTTGGGAGTCAGGGGTTATGATGAAGGTCCTGAAATTACTGCAATAGGTACAGAAAATAACCCTGAAGCCCAGGCTACTATATGGTATCTGACCTTGATAACTGCCAACAAACACTTAGGCAAATTGGCAGAAGCTAATGCAGATAAGTTGGGCATAAACACTTACGAAGGAAGGCTTGCTTATAAGATATCAGCTATGCTGCATGAGATAGGGCATAATAGAGGGGTGGATAGTGAGTATACAATTGGATTGTTGATGAGTGAGTTTTATAATAACATGGCAAAAAAATGCAAGGGTAGTGAAAAAGAAAAGATATACAAGGCTTTGGCAAAGGAATCTGCAGAATATGCAGAGGGACATAAACCGTCTGGATTTCTCAAATACCTTGAATTTTACAAACAAGCCAACCGTGAAGGATTTTCAGAAGCTCAATTAAGGGAGTTGGTTGCAAGGTATGAATCAGAAGGCAAATCAAAAGGCTACACAGGGAACAGGCTTTCGGATTACGTATCAAGGAGGCTTAAAGAGGAAAGCAAGGAAGAATCTGCTGAATGCCAAGACAGACCAAACAAAGCCGCAAACAAGGGTAAGAAAAGTAAAGAGAATAAGCAAGATAATGAAGAAGCCCAAGAACAGGATGGGCAAGAAGACGGTTCAGATGCTGAGCCAGAGGGCGAATCTCCCAAAGAAGGACAAGCAGGAACAGAAAGTTCCTCAGAATAACAAGCCTTTTAAATCTTTGTAAAAACATGTTCTTAGTCTGTAAAGACCGAAACCTTTAAATAGTGGAACAGTACTCTCTTTTTAAAGTTTATTGAAATTAAGGGGTGGACGTTTATATTTATGTCTAGAAGGTGGTCTTAAAATGGATATGGTTAAAAAGTGCCCTGAATGCGGAGGAGTTAATCTTTCGTGGAATAAGGAAAAGGGCGAAATTACATGTAAGGATTGCGGTCTAGTAATTGAAGACAAAATGGTCGATTTCACACAGGAATGGCGTGATTTTGATTCTGAGCAAGGGAGCGTGAGGAGAAGAACAGGAGCTCCTATGACATATACCCAGTATGACCAGGGTTTAGGCACAGAAGTGGGACAAAAAGCTGATCTGTTCAGATTGAGTGGGAAAAGCAAGGATAAGTTCTTCAGGCTAAGGAAATGGCAATACAGGATTTCTACAGCCATTGAAAGGAATCTAAAACTTGCTTTGGCTGAATTAAAGAGGGTTTCTTCTTATTTAAAGCTGCCAAAGAGCGTTGAGGAAGAGGCAGCCAGGATATATACAATGGCGGTTCAGAGAGGGCTTGTTAGAGGGAGAAGCATGGAATCTGTTGTTGCAGGCACATTATATGCTGCATGCAGACGGCATGATGTTCCAAGGACCTTGGATGAGTTGTCTGAAGCGTCTGGAATTGAGAAAAAGGAGATTGGAAGGACTTACAGGTTTATAACACGTGAGCTTGGCATTACTATACTACCTTCAAACCCAGCAGATTATATTGCAAGGTTTTCATCTGCCTTAAAGTTATCTGCTGAAACACAAAGCAAATCAGTTGAGATACTTGAAAAGGCGCAGAAAGCAGAGCTTACGTCTGGAAGAGGACCTACTGGTATTGCTGCTGCTGCGCTTTATGTGGCTGCTCTTATGCATGGTGAAAAGAGAACGCAAAGAGAGGTTGCAGATGTTGCTGGTGTTACTGAAGTTACAATCAGAAACAGGTATAAGGAATTGCTTGATGAGCTTAATTTAGAGAAAGAGATTAAAAAAGTAAAGAAAAAGAAGAAGTAGACTTCTTATTAAAAAGTAGGTGATGGAAATCAACAAGAATGAGCTATACAATAAGTGTTGTGGCACCAAATGTCACTATATCTGGATTAGAACAGTACTTGCATGGAAATACCCAGTTTACAATAGGTGCATCAACGTCTGATTACTCTACTGCTCATTCTCTTATCAGCAGGTTAAATCCAAATTTAACCATAGTAGACATTCTTCAGGAACCCGGCTGTGTAAATACTGACGTAATCCAACAAATACATAAAATATCTCCAAATATGCCCATTCTTGTTTACTCGAGATTTAAGGAATTAAGATATGGTATGAGGTGTTTGAAAGATGGGGCTAAAGGTTATCTAGAGCAAAACAGAGACTTATTAATAACTGTTCTTCATAGGTTATGCCAGGGATGTCAATATTTCAGTGATGATGTTCTAAAGTTGGCAGAAGCAGAAGCTAAGCTGACGGAGCGTGAAAAACAGGTATACATTTTGTTAGGTCAAGGATATAAAAATGTAGAAATCGCTGAGCAATTGGACGACATCTCTCCTAAAACGGTTGAACATTTTCGGATTTTAATCAGAAATAAACTGAATACCGATGAGACTTTACGTTTGTTTGCTGCCCTCTATGCTTACACCGAACACCTTCAATCCGAAACCGCATGGGAAGGAATCCCGAATCCTGGTAGGGTTCTAACTCACTCTCAGTTTGCTGTATTTAAAATGACTGGAGACCCTCACTATGGAGATGACACAAAAAAAATAGCTAACGTATTAGAAATAACCGTTAAGACTGCAGAGATCCATCGTTTAAATGGAATGAAAAGACTTGGAATTAAAAAATCACCCAAATATGTTGTATTAGCAGCATTATTCAGAGCAGGATTGGTGCCTGAAGATTTTGATAAACAAGTTGAGTGAAAACATAATGAGGTTACTCTATGTCTGGAATATCCTTATGAAAATCCAAGAAGAATGTTCAAACAGGGATACTGATTTAAAACCTTAAGAGGGGCATTTTTAATGAGCTATAAAATAGGAATTGTTGCGCCAGATGAATTTACTGTTCAAGGATTAGAAGCATGTCTGATTGGAATCAATGAAGTTTTGGTAAGTGGTTCTACAACTGATTACTGTAATGCCCCTTTTTTATAAGTAGATTAAAGCCAGATGCAACTATAGTGGACATTGCTCAGAAATTTGGTCAGGCAAATACTGATATAATTGCGCAAATCCATAAAGTGTCTCCAGGAATTCCCATTCTTGTTTATTCACAATGTCCAGAGCTGGCCTATGCAATACCATGTATGCAAGCTGGTGCCGTAGGTTACTTGGAGCATAGGCAATCAATAGACCTCTTAATAAGCGCTCTTGACAAAGTTAGTCAGGGAAAAACTCATTTTAGTGATAATGTTTTAACATTGATAAATATAGACACTAAACTCACCCACCGTGAAAAAACAGTATATATGATGCTTGGCCAGGGATACTCAACAAAAAAAATTGCATCTGAATTGGGGATTAGTGCTAAAACAGTTGTTGTGCATCGTAGTAGAATCAAAGATAAGCTAGGCATAGATTACACATTGCAGTTACTGGCCGCTATTTATGTTTACACTAATCATCTTCCTCCTGAAGAGGCGTGGAACGGAATACAAAATCCCCTTGATCTGACTCCATCTCAGCTACAGGTATTCGAAATGTTTGGAGACCCAATCTATAGAAATGAAGGTCCAAAAAGAATAGCTCGTGTACTGAAAAAATCTGCTAAAAATGTGGAATCGTGCATTTCAGGAGCAAAGAAAAGACTCGGTATTGATTCATTACAAAAATATATTGTATTGGCTGCATTATATCATGCAGGATTAGTGCCTGAAGAGTTTAATAAAATAGAAGGATTAAAATGATTCTTGATTCAATAAATTTTAATATTGATGCTTTATGACAAGATACGCAATTTTTTCAGACGTTCATGCAAATTTGGAAGCGCTAACTGCTGTTCTAGATAAGGCAGCAGGCCTTAAGATAGACAGATATATCTGCTGCGGGGATATTGTTGGTTATGGGGTTGATCCAAACGAGTGTATTGACAGATTAAGGGCTTCTTTGGCTTATTCTGTGATGGGTAACCATGAATATGCAATATTGTTCCCAAGATCTGGGCAGTATGTGGGGGCAAAAAATGAGGCTCAGCAGTCTTTTGATTGGACAATTAAACACTTGAATCATAGAAATATTGAATATTTAAGGAATTTACCTTACTTTAGAAGAGTTGATAACATAGTGTTCTCTCATGGTTCACCAGTATACCCTGAAAACTTTGATTATGTAAGAGACAATAAACTTGATTGGGACATATCTGATGTTAATAGCCATTTTCAATTTAATAGAGAGCATAAAGTTAAGCTTGCCTTTTATGGTCATTCTCATGTTGCAGCTGTTAACCTTCAATACCAATTTAAGAATGGGGAAACAGATCACTTACAGCTAGGTGACGAAGCTGTGATTGATATTCTCGCTTCGAGACCTTCCAGGAAGGCGATGTTTTTAACTGGGCTTGTAAATGTAGGCTCTGTCGGGCAACCAAGAGACGGAAATAGCAAACCAGTTCTTGTAGTGTATGATGATTACAAAGAAAGGATTGAGTTTCACCGATTGGAATATGACACAAGGGTTACTGCACAAAAAATTTTAGGAGAAGGATTGGATCCTTGGTTAGCAGAAAGGTTATCTCTTGGAAGATGAAAAGTTGTAAATATATCTTTTTAAATTAACCTTATCATTTTTTATCTCCAATCCTTCTTTTTTTAACAGCCTTATCTTTTCTTTGGAGTTCATTTTCCCTTTGTATCCTCCAATTGAGCCGTTTGAATTGATAACTCTATGGCATGGAACTTGTGGCGCATACGGATTTTTTTTCAAGGCAGTTCCAACAGCCCTATACGCTTTTGTATTCAGCGCTTTGGCAATCTCTTTGTAGGTTGTTACCTTCCCTTTTGGTATTTTTTTTGTTAAAGCCCAGACATTTTCATTAAAGCCCATAAAATCAGTATGTAACAATTATATAAAAATATTTGCACAAATCTTATATATTCCACTTAATTAATATCCAACAATGAAACCCTTAAGCTGGATTATGCTGGCTTTTGTTATTATAGTCTTAGTGGCAACCTTCTCCTCTCCAAGATACAATGGAAATGTTGTGAGTGTGATAGACACTCAATACTTACTAAATAATACAGATGATGTAAAGGATGGCTATAATGCAAATATCGAGAATGTTCCTGGTTTTTTTAAAGCTATTTTTGGAAATGAGGTTATAAAATTAAGCATTCAGATGGATAGCGGGTCAACAAAAATATTATATATTAAGACACATAAAGGAAAGATAGTTAACATATCGGATAATGATACTACTATCCATACTTTAGAAGTTCAGACAAATGAAACCACTGTAAACAAGATACTTTCATCGAATGATCAGATAAGAGAAATAAATAAGGCGCTTAAAGAGGGTTTAATAAGCTATAAAGCAGTTACCTTTAGAGCAAAGGTAAAAACCAAGATTGCAGGCATGGGGTATCATATTTGGTCCTGGTTTAATTAATATTTTTTAGAATATTTTCTAAATTACTTTTGCTAATGTTCTTCTTGTATTTTTTAGCAGCAGCAATTATCTTTTCCCTGTTTACCTTGATTCCTCTATCTTTTAACAAGTTTACCATGAAGTCAGAGATGATGTATGAGCTGAATTGAGTGACATTAACCGGCTCTATGCTTTTGTGACACCTTTCAAAATCTATAAGAACTGGCTTTTTTGTCTTGGATTCTATTAAGACATGCTTATAGGGATGGTGCATCTCCTCCTTATTTGTCTTCATCCTATCCATTCTAAAACATTGGATAAAAAGCTGCCTTATTACCTTCTTAATCTGGTTTTTGCTCTTTTTTGATGCATGCTCCAAAAAAAGCGGGAAAAAAATGCCATTCACATATTCATAAACGAGAAAATCCTTTTTCATGTCATAATAGAGAAACTTTGGTCCTATGCCTTTCTGATTTAGCATCTTAAGGTAATTTGCCTCGTTTTCAATCCTGCCTATTGCCTCGCTGCCTTTTCTTTTGGTCTTTATAACCACTTTCTTTTTTTTGTAGTCTCCCATGTAAAGAATGCCCCTATGGCCTTTGGCAAAATATATAACATTCTTTATTTCGCTTATTTTCATATATAAGCCTACATTGGAGTCAAAATTATTAAATTTATTGGTTTTTTTGCATATCCACTTTTAGCTTATGTCTAGTAGCTGGTTCGCCGTAGTCACATTGCATTGAGAGGGAGTTCTGATGGCTTAAATTCTATCTCTATAGTACACTCTTTAATGCATGGCGGCCCAGCTTTTACAGCAACTTCTCCAAAGTCTGATTTGATAATGCTAAACTCCCTGAAACCTTTAGGATCTCCCATAGTAGAACTGTATCTTATATCTCCCGGGTCTGCTAAATTTGTTGTAGTTAGCAGAGTTAAGCACAGTTTATCCTGCTTTCATCATTTTTGGCGCAGTTGCAAGCTTTTTAACAAGATCCCCTTCACAGTAGTTTTCCAGGCTAGAGCTTATATTTTTTGTGCCAAGGGCGTAATTTTCAAATTTGCATGTCATCGATTCTGTTCCTGCTGTCCATTTTAATACACATTTTTCACCTTGAAGACCGACAATAGCAATCTCGGATATAGGTCCGCTTCCCTGTGTCATTTTGGCTGGCTTGCATACTTTGAATGCTTCTTCCATACAGTCATTGCTTGTTCCACAATCAAGTATCTCTGCTGGCTTTTCTTCCTCTTTTCCTCCAAATAGGTGCTTAAACCATTTTATGACTTTTTGGATCAGCCCAGAGCTCATACATTTTCCATCTACGCAAATATTGGTTGAGCATTCAAAGTTATTGTCGCATATTTGACCATCTTCCAGCTGGCTAATAAAGGTGCCCTCATCCGAGCAATATTTTCCTCCTTTTCTATATCCAAAGGGATAGCATTTTCCGTCTAAAGGACAAGAGTCTTTGCAAAACAGTGTTTCTTCTTTAGAATCATTCATTTCTTCTTTTAATTTTTCTAGGTCTACCGGCTCTTGAGGTTTTACATTACCGGCATAAATGTCTTTGACCCATTCTATTATTGTTTGAGCGTCTGTCTTTCCAGGCCTACTGTATATCTTAAACCCGCCCTCCTTCTCTCCCTTGGCGAATAATAATAATGGGACAACATTCCCATATACATAAGAGTAGGGTACTATACCCATGCTTGAAGCCCCTTGGTCCCTGTCAATTTTTGAAACTTGAATATTCAATTCTTTCGCAGCTTTGTCTACTTCCTCCTCCATTCCTTCACAGTGCCGGCAGTTCTTCGCATATACGTATGCTAACGCGTCTTTTTCCAGTTTCTTATTCATCTCTTCCCTTACTTTTTCCAATTCTACTGGTTGTGCTACTTCAGGAACACTTTCATAGCATTCTCCTGAAACGCTGAAAGAATTAACCCCGCATTTAGACCGGTCTTGGTAGCAACGTCCTTCACAGTACAGTTCTGCTTTTTTGTGCCAAACTTCAGAAGGCAAACATCCTACATCTTGAGATACGGAACTTGTACCATCGTAACATTCCCAAGCTGCACGTTCAAATCCTCTTCCAACAATCTGTTCAGGTGCTACTTCTTCCTTGGGGAGGCATTTGAATTCTGCATTCTCGTTGTTCCCATCAATTGTTATGTAAGCGTATCCTCCGCAAGTGCTTTTCAAAGCAGTCTTTCTTCCTTTCTCACCAGTTATGTCTATTACGCAGCTAGATTCTCCTTCGCAAGTTTGTCCAAACTCGGAATAACACCTTTGTAGCTGTTTAGATTCCAAAAATACACATTTTACCTGTTCTTTGACATTCTCTATAGGAATAGCAGGAATCTCAGGAGCTTGTCCGCAATCAAATGTTATAGTCTCATCTACTCTATCAAGGGTAGTGATAGCTTTACCTCCACATGTGCTATACCAAGCAAGCTTTGACCCATAAACACCTGAACTGCTGTAAACACTAACCGGGCACTTTCCTTCCACAGCTGAACATGAGAATTGTTTATCATCAGTCATACAGGTCTGTTCCCCTTTATAATTTGTAAAAAAACATACCACTGTTTCTTTTATAGGTTCAAAAACAGGGGATGTAGTAGTTTGTTCACAATTAAATTCTATAATCTCATTATTTCCGTCCATTAAAGTAGAAGCGTATCCCCCGCAGCTGCTCTTCCAACTAACTTGTCTTCCTTTTGCTCCGCTTATAAAAACTGTGCAGGCGTCAGGTCCACTGCAAAATAGTCCATTATCAGCATAACACTTCTGTTGAGAAGTTGTTCCTTTGAAAACGCATTTTACCTCTTCTTTAACCTCTTCAACAACAGGTTGTGGTGGTTTTATAGTTGCACAGTTAAACACTAAAGTCTCATCCACAGAGTCAAGAGTTGAGTAAGCATAACCTCCGCACGAGCTTTTCCAATATAATATCTTGCCTTTTTCTCCAGAAACATCAACTGTACAGGAGCCCATTCCAAAACAACTGAAAGTTTCACTATAACACTTTTGCTCTGTATTAGAATCTAAAAAATTACATTTTACCTGCTCTTTAGTATATTCTTGCGCTGTCGTTGGGGTAGGAGAAGGCTGTTCATAACAAACAAACCCTATGTTATCATTTGCTCCATCAATGACAGTTGAGATTCCTGCTCCAGCAGCACAGCTGGTTTTCCATGTCAGTCTTTTTCCCTGTTCTCCTGAAACATCAGCTATGCAGCTCCCTATTCCAGAACACACAAATCTGCCGTCCTCTGTATAGCATTTCTCTATAGCATTGGAATTTGTGAATGTGCATTTAACCTGCTCTTTAATAAGTGATTCTGCAGGTGCGGGCGTAGGGGTTTGAGTTTGCACACACTTAAACTCAATATACTCGTTATTGCCATCAACAGTTGTAGAATATTCGCCACCACAGCTGCTTTTCCATCTAAGGGCTTTTCCTTGCTCTCCAGAGACATCAACTGTGCATGCTGTTGCTGAAACGCAAGAATAGCTTCCATCGTCTGTGTAGCATTTTTGCTCTGAAGTTGAGTCTAAAAATTTGCAATTAACCTGTTCGGTCAGCGCAGTCTGTTCAGTAGCCATGCCAGTTATCCAATCAAAAAAAGATGCTAAACAAAGTGGCAGAATACACAAAAAAACTACAGGAAAAATAATTAATTTCCCCATATTTTCACCTCTTATAGCAATATAATTTTTATATTATATTAATCTTTCCATTCGCGTACTATACAAACTAGATACTCAAGAAGTTATTTCCTAATAATAAGCCCATTCAAAAATTTTCCCATAGATGGAAATCTCCTGTGAATTCGCTTGCCCTAGCACGGATTGGTGGGTGGGATTATAACTAAAGAGCTTATACTGCTGTTAAGAATATCTGTCTTTATGATACCTTCCTTTGCCATTTTTTTAATAGCTGATTTTAAGTTATTAATTGTTTTTCTTCTTATTCAAGTAATAGGGATTATATTCCAAATCAGCTATTTTAACCTTAAGAATTCTCTGCTATCTGTGCATCTCCGGTAAATTCCGTTCCATGCGAGCGAACTGTGTAAGCAGAAGGCATCACCATAGAAGTGTCAAGAGTGCTGTTAAGATAAATTGTAGTACTTAGGGTGCCTTCCTTTGCCCCATTTTCTATTATTACTGATCCTTCTTGAGATATGATTGATATAGTCCCAATTTGGGTTGATATGTTTAGATGATTGTAACCGAATAAGTTTATGCTTCTGTTAGAATAGGAATTTGTATTATTGCCGCTAATATAAACCGATAAATTAAGGTTGCCAGGAGTAAAATTATTCCAAGTCCATACTCCGGTGAAATTTTTAAGTAGTTTCACATTAATATTTATTGCTTTGGAATTGTTACTTACCTCTATAGTTACTTTACCTGTTGAATATGTTTGGGAGTATCCTATACTATATGGTAAGATGGACATGTCTAGGTCTGATGGCAGGTCAGCTGAAAACATTGTAGAGTTGTCTAACAATTTTAACATACCTTTTAAATTGTTCATATTATCTCTTAAGTTAGTTATATTATTATTGTTTATTTCGAACCTAATTGAATTGTTGTTGAAGATTATTTTTGAAGCATTGCTATTTTTAGAAATATCCCTCAAACAATTAGAAAGATAAACATTTTTATTATTGATATTGTCTAATGCAGCCATCTGGCTTATCCCCTGTTCTACTTCATTATCATGGTATGAGACTAAAAATGCAGTTGAATATAGAATTGTAGCTAAGGTTACAAAGCTCAATGTCAGTAAAATCGCTTTGTTATTCATACTTGCCACACCCAATATTTTAACCAGTAATAATTACTTATCAGGGTCTGATTAAATCTTAAAAAGAGATAGCTGCCTGTCATTACGGTTGTCTTTTTTTTAGTTAGTGTTCTGATTGTTAAATTTCGTGTGAAGTTATAACTAGCATTATATTCATTAATGACAAATGAAAAATTATACGAAGAGCCTAATAGAGTTACTGTACTATTACCAATCAGTGTCAAGTCCAAAGTCTGCAATGTCTTATTGTTATCCATTGCAGCTATAGCATCTTGTATCAATCTTTCCATTTGAATCTGAGTCCATGTTTGTCTATCCCCTTTTGTTATGTAGAAGCTGCTGATGACAATAATAGCTATGACTAGAAAAAGTGCCAATCCTGAATCAAATGTTAAGAGCATTGCTTTTTTCATTTCCAAACCTTGAAATCTACTTTTGCGGAATAATTCCTATATGTGACAATCCTCTGGGCATTGACAACATAACTTTTTGCACTAGGAGGTTTTCCTGACGCTATTGTTGTTCCATCCTGTGATTTAAGGGAAAAGTAAAAGTCATAGCCAACAATGTTCAATGCTTCCTTAATAGTCTGGTTGTTAGTCTTTGTGAATGTTATTGTCTTATTCTGCGATAGCACCAAAGGCCTTGATGCAAGCCCGATTCTTGTTGCATTTGACGGATTTAGTTCCCAATCAACAGGTTGTCCCGGGCTTTTAACAAGATAGTCAACTGCGGCAAAGGCAGTCATCTGCATATCATTATAGAGGACCTTTTCTTCAAGAACATCGTTATAATAGTAATAAGTAGAAAGAATTATGATTAGGAGAAGCGAAGCTATACTGACTGCAACAAACAAATCAACAGTTCCTATCTGGGATTTTTTGTTCATTAACATAGGCAACCATAATTTAGGAATACTGCTACATTTATCCAGTTCTTTTTCATAGAATTGATTTCCCCCTTTTTTATAACGCTTTTATGAACCTAATTTATTTAAAGGTTTCTATATTTTTTGGAGAATTACTTTATCTTATGCAATTACCTATACTTGAATAATTTACTAATTAGTTTAGTAATGGGTATTCATAAAAATCCCCTTAAAAAATATTTTTAAAAATACAAAAATAGTTCATGGTTATTTTGATTTTAACAATTTATGCAACAACCAAATCCATAATTCGATAGGTTTAAAAGTGCTATTTCATTTTCGAGGGATGGTGTTGCAGAATAGCAGAGGGAATCACTTTAGAGATAAATGAGGATGCGCCCAATTCATATCTTGCTGTAGTTAGAGAAGGAGAAAATGTCATCTATGCCAAACAAGGTAATCTTAGGCAAATTGCAATTGATTTAGCCCGTAATAGTTACAGCCTAATTGACAGTAAACCAGGTAACCATAGGGTAATTGATGAAATAGTTGGGACTGGCAAGGATGATATTGTTGATCCCTTTAAACAAGCCTGTGCAACAGTTGATACTTTAGGACCAATAACAAAAGAACCTCCTAGAGATTCTGAGCCAGTCGATTACAGCTACCAAGTAAGATTAAGTTTTTTTAGCAGATGCAGCCGGCAAAATGTACGGAGCGCTTTTGATTATATAACAGAAAAATTAACGGAAGAACAATTGCAGGTTTCAGAATCTTACCGCAGTGGAACTATCACAACATTTCAAGTCAGAGGAGGGATTAATGATAAGGAATTAGAGGCGCTCATTTACGATGTAGCTAGGGAAGGACTTGCAGACTATCATAGGCCCCAAATAGTTCAGGTTTTTCTAGAGAAAATTTCTTAAATCCACAAATAAACAAAATGGACCTTAGAATCAGAGAGACTTACTTTTTTTGTTATTAATACAATAAGTATGCTTCTTAACATTGAACATAGATCCCTCGTATTCTTTTATATTCTTTATCTGACCCATCCCATTTGTAGTTTACTCTTTCTGTACCGGGAATCTCTATAGAAGTACTCCTTACCAGTCCGCTCTCTGTTGGTTCAAAACCAATCTCGTTATTTGCTAACTTAAAATCGAAGTTCGGAGAAAGGAATGATACATACATAAGCTTAGTTTTTGTAGCATGTTCCAGAAGAAGTTCTACATTTTCATCAATATTTTTGCAATAGACCTTCAACCATTTTTTCCCATCTTTTAGTCCAACCAATCTCACAGACACACTTCTAACAGAGGGTGTGTCTAAAGCATTGCTTAATATATTTCGATAGCTTTCATATTCCAACGGCTCTAAAATACGCGCAAAACCGGTATCGCTCCAATTAGGCGACCTGGCTCTGTTTATCCTTTTCATTAATTCAGCATATTCTTCCTGAGTTATTTCTTTAAGTCCCAGCTTGCTCCTATCTATCACTTTATCCCCCTCTTAAAGAGAGAACCTTATTACATTTAAAAATGTTTTTGGATTGATATTTGGAATAGCATTAATCCCTAGCTATATTTTCTTCAGAAAATAGTTCCCATAGGATGATATTTTAAGTATTTTTTAAGTTCTTCATCATGAATATAATATTAGAGTGCATTTCCTTTTATTTATACTGTTCTAAGAAGCCCCAAATAGAAAGATATATAAACTAGAGTAAATATCTATTTACTATGGTAAACATATGTAAACTAAAGTTAACAGATCTCCAACAAGAAATATTGAATCTATTATTTCTAAAGACTGGAACATCTTTGAACCAGAGGCAGATATCAAAATTCTTAGAGGTGACTCAGCCTGCAGTTATGAAAGCGCTTCCATCGTTAGGAGAAAAAGGCTTTATTAAACTGCAAAAAGACAGACAGACAAAAAGGTGGTCTATTGAATTAAACAGAGACAGTCATAGAGTGATGCAACTCAAAAGATTGGATAACTTAAGGCAGGTTTATGAATCAGGATTGGCTGATTTCTTAGAAAGGGAGTTTGCCGGGGCAACAATAATCTTATTTGGGAGCTATTCCAAAGGTGAGGATATAATCAATTCAGACATAGATATTGCAGTAATTGGCAGGAAGGATAAACTGATAGATGTTGAGGAATACGAAAAAGTCCTTGAAAGGAAAATCAACATTAATTGTTATGAATCATTTAAACTTATCCACAAACGCCTAAAAGAAAATTTATGCAATGGATTTATACTGACTGGGGGGGTTGAGCTTTGAAAGCGATACGACATTTTGATGAGTTCATAAAAACCAATATTGTAAAAAAACAGAGCTCAGACAAATCAAGAGCACATTTTCTAATTAAGGAATCTGAAAATGGTTATCATAATCTATCCGAAAAAATAGAAAAAATACCGTTGGAAGATACTAATGCGAATGATTTTGTAAAGTCATGTTATGACATAATTATGGAACTTATAAGGGCAAAAATGCTGTTGGAAGGCTATAATGCTTCAGGCATGGGTGCTCACGAAGCCGAAGTCTCTTACATGAGAGTGTTACGTTTTGATGAGAAGGATGTGCAATTTGCAAACCAAATGCGGTTTTTTAGAAATGGCATGATATACTATGGTACTATTATTGACAAAGAATATGCCAAAATCGTGATAGAATTCACAAGGAAGGTATACAAAAAATTAAAGGCGATGCTTTTAAAAGATTAGTAATTTAGCAGAGTTCTCCAAGATGTCCGCACAGATATTGCAAACAATCTGTTTAACCATTAAACGTTATTTGGAAGTGGTTACAAAAACGAAACCTTTAAATATGTGTAATCTATTCTTTAGTTTAAAAAATATACATGGAGGAAGATAGAATGAAAAAAATACTAAGTCTATTTTTGTTAGGATTGGTAGTTTGTTTAAGTGCGGCAAGTGTGATGGGTGCTGCTATTGTTGAAGTTACCAAATCTGATGTAGTTTGTTACCCTGAAGGTACTTATGATACCTTTGATGTTGTGCATTGTACATATAATTTAGTAGTGAATCAGGTGTCAGCCGCTGGAACAAGTAACTTAAAAATGATCGGTAAAGACGAAGTTTATTCAGGGGGAACTTTTGTGGGTACAGATTACCAATTTGATGGTACTTTATTAGGAACTTACAATACAAAAATCTTTGCCAACAGCAATGCTCATACACAAGTTATGTCTGTAGCCTATGTGGGTGATGGTACTGCGGTTGAATACTGTACGGCAAAATATATAATAGTAGCTGGTGACCAAAGAACATTGCATGAAAGTTGCGAATAGATAAATAATACAAAAGTTTGTCTTCTAATTTTTCTTTTTTATATTGTTTAAGTCCCATTAATCTCATAGTTCGTAGAATGCAAAACTTTCTGCCCAGTCTTTGACTGGGAGTTCAGTCATGCAGTAGCGTAAACTTTTTCTATTCTGAAAATAAAGAAGTAATTGGTAGGCTCCTGAAGAGAGCGCTACCCAAA
>Ga0315282_10001899_pt1 | contig 39056 bp, 40 predicted proteins | sample YL17G07_20_MG_FD_203693 | JGI IMG/M metagenome (GOLD analysis project Ga0315282, IMG submission 203693) | Sediment microbial communities from Yellowstone Lake, YNP, Wyoming, USA - YL17G07_20 | ecosystem: Environmental > Aquatic > Freshwater > Lake > Sediment | place: USA: Wyoming | collected... | reverse complement strand
ACAGACCGCAAAGAGATGTCAGGCTCACGACGCACGTCGCCCTCATAGCACGGGCTTTCGGAGCTGAAGGAATAATACTCTCAGACACTGAGGACAAAAAAATCAAGGAAACAGTTGACAAGATTACGAGGAATTGGGGAGGCCCGTTCTTCTTTGAGATGGGGACCCCTTGGAAGAAGTCCGTGAGAGATTGGAAAGCCAAAGGCGGAACCGTTGTCCACTTAACAGCTTATGGCGAGAACATTCAAACCAGCAACGTGCTAAGCAGAATCAAGAAAATTGGGAAAGACGTTTTGGTCATTGTTGGAAGCCAAAAAGTCCCAGGCGAGTTCTTCTCAGAAGATGTCTCGGACTTTAACGTGGCGATAGGGAATCAGCCTCACTCCGAATGTGCAAGTTTAGCCGTTTTTCTCGACCGTTTTTGGGAGGGAAAGAAACTGACCGAAAACTTTGAAAACGCCAAGATAAGAATTGTTCCGAGTGAGAGAGGCAAAAAGACCGAGACCAGCCGTCGGTTCTGACTTAGAATCTGTAAAGAGATTTAAATTAAAGATTACAAATATATAATATAGAGAAACGTGTCCAGTAGGAAAGCAAAAAGGGTTACCATGTTATCGAACATAGACGATGCAACACTGTTGAAAGTAGCAGGGGCTTTAGGCGAGGAAGAAGCTGTCAAGTTAATTGAAATTCTCAAGAATTCAGAGGAAATCACAGATGATGAAATAGCCAACAAGACAGGTATAAGGCTGAACTCGGTGCGGAAAATCCTGTACAAGCTTTACGACCATTCTCTTGTAAGTCTTCGGAGAACCCGCGACCCAAAAACGGGGTGGTTCATATTCCACTGGAGACTGCAGCCAGACCAGCTTGAAGGGTTCATCCTAAGCCAGAAACGCCGGGTTCTCGAAAAACTCGATGTGCGACTGGAATACGAGAAAAACCATGACTTCTACTATTGCTACACGCCCGGCTGCAAACGAGTTCCATTCGAAGAGGCGGTGGAGCTTGTCTTCCGATGCCCAACATGTGGTAAACCGCTCATGCACTACGACAACAACAAAATCCTTGGAGCATTGTCCAAGAGAGTGGACATATTAAGGAAGGAGCTTGGTGAGTGAAAAGCTTCCATCGAGAGAGCAAGCGTTACAGTTTCTCCGCCAAAACGGATGCCAGACGAATGTTTTGAAGCATTGTGAAGCAGTCGCTGAACTGGCTGTTGAGATGGCGGAAGCCGCCAAGGAAAAAGGGTTGAATGTAAACCTGCAGCTTGTGGAGATAGGAGCTCTCTTACATGACATTGGACGCTCAAAAACGCACAGCGTCCACCACGCAGTAATAGGCGCGCAAATCGCAAGATCACTGGGCCTGCCGGAACCAGTTGTGTCAATAATAAAGAGGCATGTGGGCGGCGGGATAACGTCGAGAGAAGCAAGAAAATTGGGATGGCCAAGAGACACTTACGTTCCACAGACTCTTGAAGAAAAAATCGTTTCATACGCAGACAAGCTCATCGAAGGCTCGCATCGAGTGCCAATAGGAAAAACTATACAGCATCTCTCAAAGGAGTTGCCGCCTCCCGCAATTGAAAGAATGCGAAGATTGCACATGGAAATGTTAACTCTCATCGGTGACTGTGAATGCCTACCGTAACGCTAACCACGAAAATCCACAGCAACTCTCAGCTGGGATTTGCTGACAAGTTTTTGAAGCATAAGATCGAAGGATTGAAGGTTGAAACCAAACGAATCGAAGTCGCCCCGCGGGGCTGGATCAAGCTGCAGATTTCAGGCGAAGAGGAAAATGTGGCTTTGCACTATCTGGCTGAAGAAATAGGTCTGTGCCCAGAGCGTCTGGAAAATGTGGACAAATTCTCAACAATGGAAGGGCGCATCACGAATTTGAACCGAAGCAAGGAACAACTCTATGTGGATGTTGGAGTCTACTCGCCAGACATTGTTGACGCTGCGATTCCGCTTTACAGTCTGCAGGCTCAACTTGCTGACGGAAGGAAGATTGCGCTCAAGAAGTGTGGGGAGCTTTTTGGTTTCTGTGAGGATTTGCCGTTAACCATAAAAGTCTCAGGCGTGGACAGCGAGAAGAAACGTATAGAAGCCGAATTGTCAGAAAGGCAAGTCACACGATATGCGGGGTGGGTGAAATCCTTGCTGGATAGACTGATAGTTTTAGGCGTGCCCCAGTTTGAGGTCAGATCGGCCTTGGAAAGGGCAGGATTCGCCCGCGATATGGTCGAAATCGAAACCTTGGGATTGTTCGAGTGTGCGGTCGTATGCAAGCTTGGAACCGAAGCAACAGGATTGATACCAAGAATCGGCAGGAGACTACGGAACGCAGTTTTCAGCGTCTTCAGCCCCAGAAGAATCCGCACATTCTTTGGTGACTCTTCATTCTTCTAAACATTCTCGCCAGTTATGCAACCTCGCGGAGCCAGACGACCGCTCATCGCTAATTCCTTGTAACCAAGTAGACTCCTGACAAGATGAGAAGACCTCCCATGACAATAGGCAAGTTCAGGCTTTCGCCGACAAACGCTACCGCGAATATTACTGTGACCAGCGGCTCTGCAAAAAGGAACGTGCTTGTCACAGCCCCGCCTGCCCTTTTCAGCACGTAGAACCACGTATAGTATCCTAGCAATGAGCAGGTGAACGACAGGTAGAGAATTGCCAGCCACTCATACAGGTTCATCGAAAGTATTGTATAGAACGAGTTTTCAGCCAGCGAAAAAGGAACAAGGCATAAGCCGCCAAGCACGTTCACATATGCTACGACGAGAAAAGGATCATACTTCTCCATTATCTTTCTCCCAATGAGGGTGTAGGTTGCCCACAGAAGCGGGGTCAAGAGCAGAATCAAACTTCCGAAAAGAAAATCCCCGTTGCCCTGCACGCCCGGCGTGCCACCTGCAACAACCACGAATGTTCCGACAGCCGCAATTCCGATTCCAAGAATCTGCCTCTTCACAAGTCGTTCCTTGAATATTCTGGCTGACAGAACTGCAATCAGAATTGGAGATAGAAGGCACACGACAATTGCGGCGATTGAAGCGCTTGCCATCTGTATGCCAGTGTACTGGATAATGAAAAAGAAGGTGATGCCTGTGAAAGCCAGAACCAGCAATGTCGGCAAATCCCTTCTCTCGACCAGAACCTTGAAGTTTCGTCTTCTACTCTTGGCCAAGAGAAGGACTACGAGGAAAAGCACGCCCGCGGTTAGAAACCTGAAAGTAGCCACTGCAACTGGAGTCAAGCCTTCCCGCATCGCTTCCTTAACGACAACGAAGGAACTGCCCCAAAAAACAATCAAACACGACATCAAGAAAGCGTTGACCCTGCTAATCGCCCTGCCACCCATCTCTTTACTTCCTTCCACAACCTTGAAATTCGACTCTTCAACGCTAGACAGAAACTATTGCAGCATATTAAATTGTAGTATCCCACGACCGGAAGTCAATGCTTCGTTCAATCTATATAAGGGGGTAGGAGGCTCATAGAGAGCAGCGCTTCTTCAGGCATTCATCTTCCTGCATAGAACGAGGGGTTGTGGTGGGCCAGGCCGGACTGATACTCAAAGGGGTTCAAGTCACCAATATCCGTAAACGGTTAAATATGTATTATTGTGTTTTGTATACGACAATCGAATTGAAGAGGAAAAGAGCCCTCAAGTTCTAATAGTCGTTGAAAGTGTACTTTGTGGAGAGCAGCCTAGATAGCTGGCGTATCGTTTAGGGAGATGATCATATAGCTAAAGCCGAGAAGATGTCTGTGCACCTTTCAGCTGATGATGTAGACGAAGCATGGAGAACAGCTTGGGAGGCGCAGTAAACCCAAATATGTTTTGAACGCTACATCGATTATCTACTTCTCCAAGGTAACTGGGCGATTTAGTAAGAGTAGTCAAAAAATATATATTTTTGTCCAGTCTTACTAAAGTTATGGGCTGGAAAGATAAGGCGCTGAAAATTCTAAAGGAAAGCTTCAGTAACGACGGTTTTCATGCTGAAGAAGCTGTTGATCTACTGAAGCGGAAATTGGGCTACAAGCCAGGTACAACCTACAGGCTCCTTAAAGACCTCTCCGACTCTGGCAAGCTGATGAAGGTCGGTTACGGCATCTACAGCACTGGAGTGCCTAAAGAAGGATGGATAGTTTCGCCATCCCTCCCATCGACTATGGAGAGGGCTAGGGAACCCCTTCTGAATGCGGGAGTTGAGTTCATGATAACCGGCCCCTCTGTCTTAGTCGGATATATGCACTTGCTTCCGAGGCGGATGATCCATTTAATATACACTTTAAAGGGTTCAGGAGAGCATATTGCCGAAGTTCTCGGTGCGGAGTTTGAGGTGTTAGTGAACCCTACTGAAGAGGAAGTCAACGTCGCACTTAACATCGCTGAAAAGGATCTAGTGGTCGTTAGAGAATTCTCCAATCTTTCAGGAGGAAGGAATGGTGTGGCATCGGTAGAGAGGGCATTAGTTGACCTTTACTTTGAGAGCAGTCGCCGCCGGATTCCCTTCCCAATAGATGAAGCGGGAAGGGTCATCCTCTCAGCCCTCAGGAATGCGAAGATCGACTTCGCTAAGCTGAACAAATCCGCCTCAAGGAGAGGTGTAGACGAGGAGTTGAGGGCTGTAATGAAGGCAGCTGACATTAATGTTCCAGATACTATGACCAAGAATATCAAGATAAACAGGTATGTGGAATCCATCCTTAGCGCCCTTAGAAGAGGAATTTAACATGAGCGAACTCGATGCCCTGCTAATTCATGGTTCTCAGGCATTCTCAAAAGAGGAACTTTCTAGACGGGCAAAGAAATACGGGTTCTCTCAACCTCAAATTCTGGAACTGTTTGCATGGGACTACGAGCTGACGGCTCAACTGCAAACGCTTTCAGACGATCTGGTCTTGAAGGGTGGAACTGCTGCCCAGCTCTACTTACCAACCGAAGCCCAAAGGGGGAGTGTCGACATCGACCTAACAACCCACCTTGACGAAGACGAACTTACTCAACTCATCAGCAAGATGCCACGGAAGTTTGGAGCTTTCACACCTCTATTCCAGTTCAAGAAGTACCTACCTAAGGCTCCAAAGGCAAACGTGCCTATGACCACTTATGATGTGCTTCTTCCAAGCGCTTTCCAAGAAAACTGTAGCGTAAAGGTGGACATTCTAACCAGTCGCCTATCGTTGCCAACCGTGGAGATGAGCGACATAGAAACCTTTGCAATAAAAGTCTCAAAGGCGAAGATTGTCAGCCTCGGCACACTTATCGGCGACAAGCTCCTCACACTAGCCAAAGAAACCATAGGAATAGTGAGTGAGGAGGACTATCCGAAACAAATCTACGATATCGAAATGTTAACTTTCAAACGTGGAAAGCTGACAAACGACGTTATCGATCGCGTGGCAGAGGCCATAGAAAAGATTGTTTTAGAGGAAGCAAGGTTCAGGAGAATCGAAACCTCACCAACAGAAGTGTTGAAGGATGTAGAGAAGACCATGGAGCGCTACTCACTGGTAGACTTAGCCGTCGGCAACCCATCGGCCAAGAGAAACATCAATAACTTCCAGCAATTCTACGTGAACAGAAGGGAGATGCCGACAAGGCTTTACGAGTGGAGCTCTAGGGCGCTTAGAATCAAGTTCCTCGTCACGCTAATGCAGTCCCATCTCTCGGGTAAGATTGAAGCCAGCCAAGTGGTTCAATCAATCCTTAGAAGCCGAGAGATCTCTTCAAGAATAAAAGAAGTCCGTAGGGAAAATGTGGCAAAACTTCGTGGGCAACTGTTAGCCCAAGCCGAGGGTCACATACCCTCCTTCAAAGAATTGATGGGTAAACCCTTAGAAAGGGTCTTCTGGCAGATCCTCACTCCAGACAACATAGACAGAATAGCCGAATTTTTGGGAAACTAATTCGTCTATACTGAAGCTTACATTCAGTTTTTAGGCAGAATAGGCGAAAGCTCCTTTACAAAGTCAATGGACTTGAACCCAAAAGATGGTGGGCTGGACCGGACTTGAACCGGCGACCTTTGGCTCGTAAAGCCAATGTCCTAACCAAGCTAGACGACCAGCCCCCTGAACTAGTATACTCTTTCTCTTGTTTTTTACTTTCTCTTCCAGTATTTGGCTACTTGGTCTTTTTCACTGTAGCGGATGAATTCAAAGCCTGCTTCGATTAATTTGTTTTCCTCTTCTAGGTTGGTGGCGTGGGCTATGTGCCATTCGTCACTTTCAAAGTTTAGGAGTCGAATGTAGAAGACGGTCTTTTCAAGTTTCTTGTGGTCTAGCAGTTGGTGGGCGTGTTTTATGTTCCTGACTCGGTAACATCCCGTGGTTGCTTTCTAATGACGCAAGGTATGCAGGTGGGTCTGTTTCAACTTAGGTTTCGCGCGCGTAACGAGAGCAGAGAACAATGACGATGACTTCAGGCAATCAAAGCCTAGCGAGTCGCTAAATTCTGGGGCAGATCAAGACGTGTTGAGGAAAAAAGGTATAAAGGTCTTTGTTCCTTTAGTAGTTTGGGGACAGAAAATGGGAGGAATCAAAGTTTACATCTCAGATGATGTGGAGCGTAAATTCAGAGAGGCTGCTATGAGGCTCTTTGGCTACAGAAGGGGCTCCTTGAGCACGGCCTCAGAGAAAGCGATTTTGGTGTGGCTTTCCCAAGTCTCAGAGGTTGCGGACACCGCTGAGTCAATTGAGAACCCCGTAGAGACGATTTATGGCATACTATCCCACGTTAAGCGAACCGGAGTTGAACTTCAACATGAGGCCGGGAAGATCAGGGCAAAAAGAGCTTTGGAATACAGAAATGCTACTTGACTCCAACGTGTTTCTCGAAGCCGAGCTGGCTGAGGAGCACGGAGAAGCATGTAAGCAACTGCTAGAGAGGTTGAGAGACGGAAGCGTTAAGGGAGCGATTACCGATTTCCACGTGGATTCAGTAGTCGTCGTTATGGAGAACTACGGGAAAGGGTGGAGGGATGTAGCTTTGTTCCTCAGATCGCTCCTCCGTTATAAGGGATTAATGGTGTACCCACTAGGATTAGCAAGCCGAATAAGGGCAACGTCCTTCATGAAAGATTATAGCCTAAACTTCGATGACGCGCTGGCTGTCCAAGCCCTCAAGGAGCTGTCTGCCGACACAATAGTTTCCTACGATGACAACTTCGACTCTGTAGAATGGATTAAGAGACGAACTCCAGAAAACACACTCTGAACTTAGAAAAGCACACAGGAAATATTTTATTGAAAGAAAAAGATGTTAATAAACAGAAGCGGCAACCAACATTAACTAAAAATGACACACACATAACCTCGTCTGCGCGTGAATCCCATGAAACGCGTAATTCTCCACCGTGGCCACGGCACGAGGGTGCGACCTTTAACTCATACAGGACCTACATGCATGCAAGAGCATAGCATTCCGCTGCCAGAAGACGAGCAACTTTCACGCTTGAGGTAACTCTGGGCACTCGCAAAATCTCCCGGCTCAACTTATCGAACAAGCCTGGCAAACTTGGCTGAATGAATAAAAAAAGAATTCTTTTTTTTTGTCATGCACGCTGAAAACTTCCTTGTCCACGACTGTCAACCAGAACCTCGCCCTTCTCCACGTCAGGAACATCGCCGACTTCGACAGGCCCAGTCAGCAACGCAAGAATATCCAAGCGTGACATTCGACACACCGTCTCGCACCGCTGCCTGTCATGGAAGCTGCTGTTGAAAATCAAAGCGCGAATCCGCATCTTCACCGCTTTAGCCTTACTTCTCCTATGCAAAATAACCACCAAAAAGTGTTAACGGCTAACATCACTCAGAGGCGATGAGGCTGAAACGGAAAGGCATAAACAACCCTAAGGTGAGGCTGAGCAGTTAAAAAAACGTTTTTGCTCGCCGATACTGAACGAGCGTCAAGAATCCTAATATATGCTAGAGTTCAATAGTTTTATGCGATGCCACGAAACAGAAGAGACTTGGCTGCTGCGGTTCTGGAAGAAATTATTAAAGCGCCTAATATCGCGCCGAGCAGACTCTCTGGCAGAGCAGGCGTCAAATATTCTTACGTAAAAATCTTCTTACAAAATCGTTTGATAGAAGTGCAGAAAACAGGAAAGAGGCATGCTCACCCAAGTATGCATGCATGCAAACGAGAAACGGAACCATTCTCCAAGGCCTATAGTTATGTAGGAAGAAGTGGATCGTGCCGGGTTCTTTGATTAGGTTACAGGGTGTGAACGAAAGCTCGGTTTCACATGAGGGTTACTGCTACACCGTATTCTTTTGAGGCTTTTGCTTGTTTTTCGTCTGATGTTAATAGGGGCATGTTTGTGTTCACTGATAAGGCTATAAATAACGCGTCATAAATTGTTAATTTATGTTTTATGGCTATTTCGAAGGCCTTTGAGAAGTGTTCCTTTTGCGGGGTGATCCTAACTATTTTGGGTAGGTAATTGATTATTTCTTTTGCGGTTTCCGTGGTGACCTCGTTTTTAAGCGCTTTCTTTACTAGTGCGTTGGCAGTTTCTTTTGTGGCTAAGTCTAGTGTAACGCATCCTTCTTTTAGATACTCTTCGACCTCCTCCCAGTTTTCTTCTTTTGCTACGTATTTGATTAGGGTTGAGGAGTCAATGACTTTCACGGTCCTCCCTCACTGATTTTGCTGCGAATCCCGGTTCGGATGGTTTAACCTTTTCGAGAAGTTTCCTCATTTTTTCAGTTTCCTCTTTCAATTGAAGTTTCCACGCTAATTCTTCTAGGTGTTGTCTGATGATGCTTGGAATGTTGACGCCGGCTTTTTCCAGAGTCTCTTTGATTTCCTTTTTGATGCGGGTGGTTACAACAGCTGTTTGCACCATTGCAGACACTGTGTATACAAAAAGTATACAAGAATATAAGTTTTCCTAAAAGCTAGTGACCTCCTCCCTCAGCCTGAAGACTGGGGCTTCCACTTTTTCTCTGTTTTTACTCCTACATCGCCTCTGCTTTGGGGAGCGTTTTGTGGAATTTTCGGTTCCTGCTTCACCAACCAGACTCGGTTCCTGCTTCACCAACCAGACTCGGTCCCTGCTCCGAAGAGCGGGTTACGGAGGTCTTGGTCTCCACGGGCGTATATTCGGGGTAGCCCCTCCCTATTGCGCATCACTTACGTTGGTAATGGCTAAAAGTTTTTCGGCTTTCATCCCCAGCCTAAAACGCTGGGGACTTCCCGCCGAACAAGTTAAATATGCTTGTTGCCAATTTGCCTGTATGAAATTTAGAATAATTATTGAGCAAGATGAAGATGGAGTTTATGTAGTTAAATGCCCAGCTCTACCTGGGTGTATTTCTCAAGGTAAAAATAGGGAAGAAGCTTTGGCTAACATTAAGGATGCTATTCAAGGGTACTTAGAAAGCTTGAAAAAACATAATGAACCGATACCTCCTTCTATAGAAGAAGAATTGGTAGAAGTACATGCCTAAACTACCTGTAGTTTCTGGTGTAGAAGTAGCAAAGGCTTTAGCAAAAATTGGATATGAAGTTGATCATCAAACTGGTAGTCATTTGATATTGAGACAAAAAGAATATCCACATAGGAGAATTACAGTACCGATGCACAGAGAGATAGCTAAAGGTACTTTAAAAGCAATTATAAGACAAGCTGGTTTAACAGTAGAAGAATTCATAGAATTGGTTTAGCCCGCTCTCGCTTAAAGAGCTCAGTGGCCTTATGGTGCTTGACACTGCTGCACTCGAGTTTCAGGTGGTTCTTAGGGCTTGTGGCAGAAGTCTGTCTCAGGTGACTTTGACGAAGTTGTAGACATGTTGGAAGATATACATCGTTTGAGATTAAACAAACCCTTCATGCATGCATGCAGTAAAGCCTTACTTTGATGAGGTTGCTAATAGCAAAAGGGCAAAAGGGCTTAAGAATTCCTCTGATGGAAATTGTCAGAAGCCCTTACGCCTTCCGTAGAATTGATCAGCACACGAGATGAAAAGTAGCTATACGGGCGTTTGGTAGTACAATAAGGTTTAAGTATTACATTTTACAAAAAGTAGTATAGTGATAGGATTGGAAGAGGTTTCAGTCACAAGGAAAGGACAGATTACAATCCCTGTGAAGTATAGAAGGAAATACGGGATCAACGAGGGAACAAAAGTGTTGATTGAAGACGCTGAAAAAGGTATCTTTCTCAGACCTATCATGGATCTAGAGGAGCAAGCTGGAATCGACGCTGGAAAATACGACACGAAAGAGCTGAAAAAATCACTAGACCGAGCACGAGAGGAATGGCGTTAAAGGCTATCTTAGACACCAGGTTTTACTTTTCGTACTACAATCCTGAAAACAGAGAAATGGCTGCTTGGAGTAAACTCATAATCCAAAAAATATCTAAAGGACAAATTAAAGTAGCTTCATCGGCGATCACCGTCACGGAACTTTACAATACCATAGGAAAAATCCTCGGAGTAGACACCGTAAAAATAAGAATCGCCTCAGCGAAAAGCTCAAACATAAACATAATCCCGGTAACAGAGGATATAGCCGAACTTGCCGGGCGAATAACCCTGAATACGCCAAAAATCCCTTTAGCCGACGCCATAATAGCTTCCGCAGCCCTTATTCACGCCAAAGGCGTACTAGTAACAGACGATGAACACTTCAAAACCATAAAAGGCACTAAAGTAAAATGGTTAAGCGACCTTTAACCAAAATAACAAAAGCACAAGGGCGACGGAAGAGAAACTGATTGTAAAATGCGATTCAAAGGCAGCATGCATGTATGCATCAAGGGCAGTCATTTATGTAAAAGCTTTTCTTTTCGTCTAGACCACTCTTATTAAGATGCATGTGGGCCTACATGCTTATTTATAGTCGCTAAGGAGTTTATCGATAAACTTCGCTAGATACTCTTCGCTTACCCTCTTTCTAAATTCTTCGTACATTTTTTCGGGCAGTCTCCACTTGTCTTCTATAGTTTTTGCGACCTTGGCAGGCACGCCATATGCGATGGAGAAGTCTGGCACATCCTTAGTCACGAGGCTCGATGCGCCTATAAGGGATTCTCGGCCTACGACTACCCCGGGAAGGACAGTGACGTTTACTGCTATCCTGCTCCCAAATTTGATGTGAGGCCCTTTAGGTATGAACTTCTCGATGTTCCTTCTTCCGTGTAGAATTTGTGGATCGTTAGCGCCGACGAATTCAGGGGCAATGAACACCCAGTCCTCGATAATTATTCCTGTGGTTATGTGACACTGGCTATGTACGAGAACGTTGTTGCCAATCCAATTCTTCCCTTCGCTGGCGCTCAATGACCCAAAGATGGAGTTATCGCCAATGTTAGTTTCTCTTCTCAACACGGCGTTGGTGCCTATCCTAGTGTGACTTCCTATGTTACAATCATGCTCTATGAAAGCACCAAACTGGATAATGCTGCCGTCCCCTATTTTGGTATTTTCACCAATGTAGGCATTAGGAAAGATAATGACGTCGTCACCTATGGACACGTTCTCTCCAATAATGCAGTTCTGCCCTATCTTTACTCGCTTACCGTAACTTACATATCCGTTTTTCATTTTAGACAGCCTCCAACTTATGGAAATAACAGTGTTTTCGGCTTGATTTTCTTAATGCCGCTTCTTACTGCCATGGTCTTATTAACTTTTCTGGAAACATGCCTAGCTTTCTGGTCAGCAATAGTGGGCCGAGCCAGAACTGAACCATAGGCATCCACTTCTAAGGAGCCCCTAGAAAGAAATATCCACGAGATGAAAGATGCTTTAGATGTAGCACAATACTGTTCTAATCTGTAGGATTTTTAAGTGGTCTAAACAGCTTAACACCATAAGTGCAGTTTCGCGCGCTGCCCTGTCCCGAAATTGGTCTTAAACGGTTTTAATTCTTATTTTTGGGTTTCGTGACAGTTTTGACGTGAGTATCTGTTTTTAGCCCTTTTGCATGCCGTGACGCTCCAAACAGGCTAGGCTTAGCCTCAACGGTTTATGGAAAAACTCTGCTCCCTTCAGGATTTGTTGGAATCCGTGAGTTGCCATCTTGACGCGCGGCCAAGAGTTGCTCACCAAACAAGCCCAAATCAAACGCCAATAGACAAAAGAAGGATAAACACCATTTTTAACCATTTTAGGGACAAGCCAGCGCGCTTTTGTGATTCTTCTGTTCTGGATTCGGTAAATTCTATGAAAACGCATATCAATAAGTTAACTATCTATACGATTTGGAGAGGAGAAGTTGTCAAAGAGAATAATAGCTTTTGGAATGATGATGACATTACTTTTGATCGTTACGGCAACGTTAGCCTTCAAGATTTCAGGTAATGTAACAAAAGCAACTGAAACGAACGTGTTGTTTGAAGATGATTTTGAGGGATACGATGTTGGCACTTTCCCCTATGGTGGCGGGTGGGAATTATGGTTTGATGGAGCTGGAAGTGCGTATCAGATTATCGTTGATAATGTCTCTACATCTCCGACAAAATCTTTACAACTGTTAGGACTCGATGGATGGGCTGCCTTCGCCGCGAAACGGTTTACGACGGACGCCTTAAAGATCGGTTTTCAAGTGAACGTAAGAGTCGCCGAGACAAGAGGGGAGATTCGTGACGATGCGCGGGTAAGTTTTACCAGGTGGACATCTTCTAGTACATCTAGAGAAATTGCGCCAGTTGTCTTCGAAGACGATGGCACGATTGCTTCGGATGGTAAAATTTTACAGCCTTACGTCGCTAATAAATGGTATAAAATCATGCTGATTCTCGACAGACCTAGTGACACATATTCTGTTTGGGTCGATGATGTGTTATGCGGGGAAAATCTCAATGTGACAACAAGCTCACCGCCTGAAACCGAACACCCTTCATACGAAATCGAAGCGTTTTCGGTAAGTCAATGCTACAACCAGATCCAAGCATATTTTGACGACGTAAAAGTCTTTAAATCACCGGCTCTTCTTGTTGAAAGTGTTTCTAGAACCCCTGTCACGCCAAATTATAATGAAGACGTTGCTGTTTCGGCTGCCATCACTGGCGATGCAGAGGTTGACCAAGTCTTGCTTTCCTACACTTATGATCTGACTTGGCAAAATATTTCGATGACCAAAGTTGATGGTACCTTTAAAGCGACGATTCCTTCTCAACCATATGAAACTCTTGTTCAGTACAGAATTTGTGCGGATGACACAAACGGAAACTGGTTTGCCTCATCAACGTACTCATACACAGTATCCGATATGTTTCCTCCAGAGATTGTTGGGGTTAATTGGACACCCGAAGAACCTACGCCAAATGACACAGTGAGAGTTGTAGCAAACGTTAGTGAACCCACTGATGCAAGCGGAGTAAGCAAGGTCTTATTTTCTTTTAGGGACTGTTTCGGTCAATGGTGGAACACCACAATGACCTATGATGAGGCAAGTAGTTTATGGAGTGTGATAATACCGCGACAGCCACATAACACCACAGTTCAATTCTATGTCGCAGCTTATGACAATGGTGGAAACATGGCCATTAGAGAAAACAATGTCTACACAGTGTTACCGGAGTTCTCATCAACCATAATCCTGTTGCTAGCCCTAGTCTCAATAACGCTCACTTTTGTGATAACAAAGAAAACATCCTTGCTGAGTACCCACGGGTTATCCATGCATGCATGCTAGTTACCCCATTGCTTCACGAACCGAGAGAACCCTGTCTGTAATGAATCATCACGTGAGGCTTCGATAAATCGGTTTCGAACAAACTGGCACGAATGACCTAGGCTCTATGATAGCGACTTTTCAGTCTCAAACCAGTTTCTTTGTATTTGAATGCAGTCTCATGGTTAGGTCTGTACGTCTCGTTTTAGCGTCATGCCGAAGCTGAAAGATATAATAGATAACTCAATAGATAACTCCTAGCATAACACTTGAAGCTGCAATCGCCATCGAAACTGTCTTGATTGCCAAGCAGACTGTCTCAAAGGGAATTACATACCAATACTCGTACGTGAAACACATTATTGACAACAAGAAGATCAAATGGTGCTACGTTGGGAAAACTTTACTACAACAATACCAGTAGCCTGAAAGAAGTACACAAACTGGTACACAAAACAGTACACAAGCAGAAGAGCCTGAATCAGGCTCTATTTCTGAAATAGGTGGGTCGACCCGTACTTGAACCGGCGACCTTTGGCTCGTAAAGCCAACGTCCTAACAAGCTAGGCGACCGGTCCCTTATCGATTTTACAAATGACTTGTTTTATTAAAGTTTGACTCATCAAGAATAAATATGAAGATGTCATCTCCCTATACAGCAAGACTGGAGTTGCAAGAACCAAGCTTTGCATAGTGTCACCAATCTTTGAAGGTGGGAAAACGAAAGTTTGGTATGATGCCTGTACTGGCAAACAAGTAAGATATGGTGTTGCCATAGCGAGAAGACTCAGAACTTTGGGTCATGAAGTCATGCTAACTACTAGGAAACATCCAGACACTCTGGCACTAGCAAACCTGCTCAGGGAGTCCTTTGTGATTGTTGGTAAGTACGATCCGACTTCATTGTTGTCTAGACTCAGAGAAAGCACGAGACGGCAGTTGCTGTTTTGCAACATGTTTGAGGAGGGTATGCCAGATGTGGCCATATCACATCACCCGATAGAGATATGCAGAGTTGCCTTTGGATTGGGGATACCAAGCATTGCGACGCATGACACTCCTCATGCTGAAGCTGCAAATAGGCTGACTCTGCCGTTAGTCGATTTTCTGGTGGTTTCAAAGGCTTTGCCAAAGTACTGCGTTGAGGGTTACGGGAATAAAAAAATATTCTGGTTTGACGGGGTAGATGAGGTTGCCTGGATCAGAGACTTCAGACCCAGCGTCAAGTATGACTATGGAAAGCCATTGATTATAATTAGAGAGCTTGAGACAAAAGCTGCATACGCTCAAGGAAGAGAAGATCTAACAATAACCTTGGCAAAGAAATTAGCTTCAATGGGTAACGTCTTGTTCTTGCCTCGTTACGGAAAACCGCCAGAAAAAGGTTTAATCGTCCCGAAAGAGTTCGTGGACTCGGCCAGCATAGTTTCTCAAGCGGACCTAGTCATTAGTGCCGGTGGAACATTGGCCAGAGAGTCCTCTTTACAGGGAATTCCAACAATAGTTATTCCGTCATTTCACAGAATCCATGTCAATGATTACTTGTTCAAGAAAGGATTTCCAATCTTCACTATAGGCACCGATAAAATACTTGGCTACGCCAAAAGACTACTGGGCAAGAAATGGGACGTTGAAAACCTTCTGAAGAGTCTGGAAAATCCTTTGGACGTCATAGAAAGGGTAATCATAGAAGAAATCCGCCGATAAGGCAGAGCAATTATAAAAAATGCGTGCAACTGAGTGTCTGTAACTCGACAAATCCTTTTCAGGATTTTCCGACGGCGATGAATTTTTTCCTTTCTGATTCGTATTCTCTTCTCGTCATCATGGTCTCTGCAGGTACACCTTTTACGACAGTTCCAGGTGGCACGTCTTTTGTTACTACGCTTCCTGCTGCAATTACAGAATTCTCATTTACCGTCACGTTCGGGAGTATCGTAACACATCCACCGACAATCACGTCGTTTCTTACCACGGTAGGCGTTAGGCATTTGCTGTGTGGGAATTTGTCGTTCAACAAGCTGCTGTTCGGCCCTACGAAAACATTGTCACCCAGCCTGCACTCGTTTGAAACCGTCACGTGAGCCTGTATTATACAGTTCTTGCCTATCACAACATCCCGACCTATATCGCAGAAACTCCCCACACGCGTTCCATCACCGATGCTGGTGTTGTCACCTATAACCACATAATTCCAAATCACAATGTCTTTTCCGAATTGAACATCCTTGCCAATTATTACGCCTTTTCCTATCCTTGGTTCTGCCATGGTTTTCTCTTCGTTTTGTTTTCCATTGAGCTGTGTGAGGTTTAAATAGTTTGGCGATTAACATGTTGTTTCTACCGGAGTGAAAACAGTTGCAAAAAGAAAAGGTACTAGTAGTTGGCTTGGGCGAAGTCGGTCGTCCGCTGTTCGAGCTGCTAGATGAAAGCGGATGTTTCATTGTTCATGGAATTGACTTGGACGAGGCCAAGATGGGCGAGGTTGGACAGCACAAGAAAGGCCTGGTCAAAGAGGTGGACGTCATGCACGTCTGTATCCCATGCGTTAACCAAGAAAAGTTCGTAAGCATCGTGGCAAACTACGCGAAGCAGTTCAAGCCTAAGCTCGTAATCATAAACAGCACGGTCACGCCTGGAACAACAAAAGAAGTGTCCAAGCGCTGCGAGTGCCTCGTTGCCCACTCTCCCGTTCGCGGAGTACACGAAAGCCTAGAACACATGAAGTGGGAATTGAAACGCTGGACAAAATACGTCGGTGGCGCAAACGCCAAGGCCGGAGAAGCTGCATGCCAACATTTCAAAAAGTTGGGTTTGAAGACCAAGACTCTAAAAGGCTGTGCTGAAATGGAACTGGCTAAACTGTTTGAAACCACTTATAGGGCTTGGATGGTCGCGTGTTTCCAGGAGATGCAGAGGATCAGCAGACATTTTGGAGCCGAGTTTGACGATGTTGTGGACTTCATTGAAGACACTCATAGAGTTAGATTTGATAGACCAGTGATGTTTCCAGGGGTGATTGGTGGACACTGCCTGATTCCAAACGTTGAACTGTTGCTGGAAAGCTATGACTCTGAGTTTCTGAAACTGATTTTGAAGTCCAATGAGAAACGAAAAGAAGAAATCAAAGAAAAAAGCGTTCTGAGCGAAGTTGAAAAGGTCAAAAAAAGAGTAGAAGCCTCAGAGAAGAAGTGACTTGGAAAAAGACAACAACTTCTTAATGGGTAATGAACAATGGCAAGTATTCCAGAATTGAATGATTGAAGACGTAAGTGCCGATGCTGACAAGCTTGTCTTCGAGAACTATCTTTTCCTTGAACCCTACGATGTCGTCTCGTTCAATTTCAAGAATCCCAAAGGGCGATCGCATCGGTGAGACTGCAATGGTTGCTACTGGATGATGTTTTAGATGCATGGAAAAATCCCAAGCAAAAGGGAATTGAAAGAAGCAGTAGTCCGCGTTTTCGGCGGCGGTTGACGCACTACTACTTCTAAACCCATTCAGCATAGCTCAAACATGATTGCAACTCGATTCAAAAATGTCTTGCTGACACAAATGTTTTACTAAAGAATCGGAGTAACTTGTCTGACCCTCCTCTTTCTGAACACCTATCCCCCTCATAAGTAACGTCAAAAGTAATGTTGATTGGTAACAATGAAGAGGCAAACTGGAATATGGATTGATGCTACGGTTTGGCAAGCCTGCAGGGACCTGTGCAGTCGTGCGAAACTACGGCCAGCAGAGCCCATTGAAAAGTCTTTAGAGTTTGTTCTCCGATGCGGATCAGCGTAAACAGTTCTAGATATGATGCAAAGTATGGGAAAAACTGAGGGTTTCGAAGCCTACGCTCGCGTTCTGTTGGACTGGTATAGAAATGGGAAAAGGTGGATGTCTGTCACTGATGAAGATAAAGTTCCCATTGAGCCTATTGCTGCTTCAAGCTTTAAAGGATGTTGTGGATCCACGGTTGCGGAGAGAAATAGAGGCGGCTCTTACTAAGGAAAAAGGCTGATTGGACAGGCTTTAAAAGTGCAGGAAAAAAAGAGTTCTTTTTTTAATCATGCAGAGGGCTCAGGATTAACATTGCAACCGAGACTATACTGCGTACATTAAGGAAGGGTCATTACTACGAGGACCAACAGCCGAGCTTAAGCGTGCTCTCAGTAACGGGTCCATGAATGTACGTAGTAACGCAGAGAACAGGTCCTCCGTCACCTAGAACGCCCTTTACACGTAGAGTTTCATACAAGCCCAGAGAGGAAATCACAGAGTACACCAGGACTTGGGGAATATGCCCTAGGGCTCTAGAGAGTTGCCACGTGGCATAATCTTAGAACTACATCTTTCAATTCCTTTTCATGGAAGTTTCGGCATGAATCTCCTCTGATGCCACGTGGCATAACCTCAAAACCTCAATAGGGCCTTGGAATGCTCGTAGTATTGGCTTGAAAACAGAAAAAGAGGGGGTTGCGCGGGAGACGTCGCCATCTCAAGCGATAGCAGACAATATCCTTCACAACAATCGACCGATAACCAGCGTTCCTAAGCTCAACGTCCAACTGAGTTTCCTGAGCTATCACGTCCTTGAGGCTGCCAACCTGCTCCAAACACTCCTGCCTTATCAGACGAAAAGCTCCTCTCGGCTCTTCACCTAGCGGAGCGAATTTGCGAGTCTTCTCCCAGTAGTAGTATAGGCGATTGAGCAGTGATGCTTCTTTCCATGTAAGCAATTCCGGACCAACTGACGCTACGTTGCCCTTCAATTCATCCAATAGAGAAAGCAGATTGGGCGGGGTTGTCGCGTCTGCATCATGAGTGAAGCAGAGATTGCTCAAAAGGCAACTTGACCTTAACAGTGCTGAACATACTTTAACAGATCCTTTAGGGTGGGGATGAAAGCCGATAACTATTTATAGTGATTTGTAGTAATACATTACGATGACAAAATATACCATTACCGTCAACGATGAACTCTGGAGAGAATTCAAAAAGACTATCACAAAAGATAGGACAATCAACGAAGCGATAGTCGAGCTAATCAAGCAGAAAACTGAGACAAAGAAGTAGGCGGAAAAAGAAAAATGATGACGCAAACAAAAGTTTGCCCACACTGCGGAAAAAGGCATCGTAAGGACAGTCGTATTGGTATAAAATATCTATAGAAAGGAAGGATGGATGACGGCTGACTTGGTTATTCAAAGTACGTACTTGCGGTGGGACTTAAAACTGTGCGTAGATTTACGAAGAGCTTGGTTGTAGGCATACACAATGGCTACGAGTATCTACGTTTCAGCTTGCCATCTCTTAGTCTCGCTCCTGTAGACGAACTGATTCTTGTGCTAGACCGAGTAGACCACGTTGACAAGTACAAGCGTTTCATACGCCAAGTTCTTCCTAATGCCCAAATTTTGGAGAAGAATTTTGCTATTCGGAAGTTTAGGCCGAACGAAACTTTTCAGTATGGCTTTGATCATGCAAATGGAGATTTGTTCTATGTTTCTGCCGAAGACGTTATCCTTGATACTGCCGAGTTCTCCGACAGTTATTGGCAGGACCCGGAAGTTGGCATGGTTGATTTTCGCTATTACGAGAAAGACCCGTTCAAATTTAACTTTCACGTTGCTTGGGAGGGGCTTTTGCTAAAGGTTTCGGATGGGCTTTTCCATTACGGCACTATAAGATCGGGCTTCTTTGGAGTAAGGCGCGAAGTGCTTGAGAAAGTTGGAGGGTTGAAGGACTATGCAACTGAAGAGGATTGGCTGAGGAAAGAAGTCGTAGCTTCTGGCTATAGGCATATCCATATCAAGACTACACACAACCTTCATTTAAGGCCTACCTATGACAAGCAACGCCAAATCATGCAAGGCATAAGCAGGAAAGAGCAATGCCACAGCTTTGCAAGAGTTGTTCTTCATAGTTTTCTGCATTTGAAGCCTTACGTTTTGAAGGGGTACATTCAATGTCGCTGAAGTACGGCATTAACATGGCTAGGCGCCTCTACAACTACCACACAAAAAAATGACAGTTGGAAACTATCCCATGATCCAAGATATAGAAGTGACCAACGCATGTAACTTGAACTGTGTCTTCTGTAAAAGGGACAATATTAACGAGCGTGGCATAGGCTATATGACTTCAACTACATTCAACAGAATCGTATGTGAAGAGAATAAGCCGATGTTGAGGCACACCCAACTGTTTATGCATGGAGAGCCTCTGTTGCATCCTAGACTCATCGAGTTTGTGGTTAAGACCAAGAAATATGCGAAAAGTGTTAGCTTCACCACTAACGCCATGCTTCTAACCAAGAACACATCATACAAGCTTCTAGCGCGGGTTTAGACTCGATTTGCATCAGCTTTGAAGGAACATCAAAAGAAACCTACGAACAGCTTAGGAGAGGCGCAAAATACGACATTATATATCAGAACATCCTAGATTTTCTTGACGCTAAAAAGACGTGCCACGCAAAATGCATGGTTTCTTTGGCTATTGTGGATATGCCTGAAACTCATGAGATGTTGCCAAGATTCGTGAAGGAATGGAAACCGCTTGTTGATCAGTTAGTCGTGTTGCCGTTGCACGATTGGGGAATGAACAGTAAAAGAAAGAATGTTTGTTTGTAGCCTTTCTGGGGTTTCGGCGTGTACTGGGACGGCTCTATTTCTCCATGTTGCGTGAACGAGTTGCCATGCAATTTGGGAAAAGTGAACAAGTCTTCGGTGGCAGAGATTTGGAACAGTGAAGCATACCGCAAGTTTAGGGAGAACATGTTGAGCGGGGTCGCTTGTCCCACATGTGCTTTGGCTAAGTTCACTTTTACTGAGTCGTATTTGAGAACGGAAAATCCTAATAAATGGATGATTCCGTTTGCCTATTTTAAACTTCTCAAGAGTTTCCTTTTCCGAACTAGAAATGAATATAGGCTTGAGTGAAATGCCGATTGAAAGAACCAAACTAGGCAAATCCGTGAAAATCTGGCATTCAGAACTTGTCAATATCTACGACAGCGAAATAGGAGACAACACCAAAATCGCGGCGTTCGTAGAAATCGGTGGAGCCAAAATCGGTAGGGACTGCAAGATAGAAGCGCACATCCTCATCCCACCAGGCGTAACGATTGGCAACAGCGTGTTCATAGGTCCGCATGTATGTTTCACAAATGACAAGTTTCCTAGAGCGAATAATAAAAATTGGGAATTAAAAAAGACTCTTGTGGGAGATGGGGTAAGCATAGGTGCAAACTGCACAATACTCCCAGGCATAGTCATAGGCGATAACGCAATAATCGGGGCTGGCAGCATAGTATGCGAGAATGTTCCAGCTTCAACAGTCATGTACGGCTCTAAAGCTAAACCGAGGAGAATTAACCTTTTTTAAACTTAGTCGGCGGGAAGTCCCCATCCTTCTTCGGGCTACGATGCTTCGTCTATCACCCAGATCTTATTCATAGGGGTGCTTCTGATAATCGTTCTAGTGGCATTGGCGAAAAAGAACAAAAACCCAAATGAAAAGGCGATGCCTTTCCACGCATAACTGTCGCAAATACTCAAGAGGCGAGTACCCTATTTTTCTTTTGGTGCCAAGATGAAGAAAAACGGTAAAACCATACTGTTTCTGTTGCTGGTTCTCTGCATCGTAGTCTATTTCGGTGCCCCAGGAGTATTATGGCGTTTGGGCCTAATTACTTCAGGCTGGGAAATCTACAATCAAATCGGGGCTTTAGAGTACCGTGACCAAATTTACAATGAGGCTGGGCAATTCACAACTCCAAGAGAGTTGAAAGGAGTTTATTGGAAAGTAGATTTAGACGAAGAATATTATGGGGTGCCAACCATGATGGTTGAAGTTGGAGACATCAGACATGTTGACTTCACAGGTAAAGACATTCCCAGCAGCGAATACGCCAAGACAATAACTTGTACGAGGGGAAACTTGACCTATTACCTTGACTATCACATTTACTTGTACACGGTTACAATCAGAACAGTCGCAGACAAAAGGCAATACGCCGGAGGAGGAATTTACGTTCCTAAATTTGAGCATGAAACAAGTTTTCCATACGAAGGATGGAACGGAATATTTGGGGGAGTTGGAAGTACTAGAGTCGGCAAAAAGTTTGGCGGCGGAGTCTACACAAAATTTGTAATTAGTCCATGGAAAGGAGGAACATACCGTGATGCTCCCGCAAACTACACGTTATATAACTGTTGGGCGGGCGTCATGAACACTTACGTCTTGAAAAAAGAACAGGGACAAATAGCAAATCAATGGGGAGAACTGCCTGATCCCGATCCACAGGCTCCAATGTTCGTTAAGGCTGGCTTAGACGATGGAAACCAAGTTCCAATGTTTGAAGATGACGGAACCTTTCAACATCCAGCGCCAACTGTGAATTGGGATCCAACCCTCACGCCGGACGTTCGCATCAACAGCACAGTGGTGCATTATCTTCCAGTGGAAATGCAGCCTGGAGCGAAACTTCACCTAGATTGGACTGGGATGATGGATAACATGTATCCATGTGACGTTTACATAATGTACACATTGCGGATTGATGTACTGCAATGCCTGCAGATAATGTCACCTTTTGACATTTCCAATCCCATTTGGAAGTTTTCGGCATAACTGTACTTCCATTTACAAGTCTCCTTTCTAACGATTGTTGTATAAGGGAACCACTGCCTAACCATAGCTTCAGAATTGTTGGTACATCTATCCAGTATGAAAATATGCTCGAATATTTGATCTTCAATTTTCTTCAAGGATTCCAAGGAACTCGGCAAATATTCGGCCTCATTGTGAATAGGCATTATAACGCTGACACGTCTCTCTTTACTCAATCTCTTCGTCCTCTTTACCCTAGGTTTCAGTTATGACGCGCCCATTTTAATATTTAGCGAATGCCCAAAGAGTTGAGAGACATAGATGACATTCCTCTTGGAAATCATTACTTGAAACTTGATGTCTCCACGCTTTCTGAAACCATAGGCAATCTTCCTGACTCCAGGATACCGCAGAGGATCCAACGTAATGTAGGCAACCTTCATAACATTCCACTCAGTAAGATTTCAGAATGACCTCAGCCAACCTTTCCGCACCGTCTGGAAAAACTGGAATTTCCTTGACTCGCGCTTCTTCAATAGCATCCATAAGTCTGCCCAAGCTTATCTCTGAAACCAGCACCGCGTTGACTTTTCTCACCAAGTGTTTGGCATCCTCAACCCCTGCGGTTCTTGTCCATTCAGGATTGGGTACAACAACCGTGGGTTTCCTATAGATCAAAGCCTCCAGAATTGTGGAGCCAAAATGCGTAACGACGACGCCTGCACCGGCAACAAGCTCGTAAAACTTGGTTGAGTATTGTATCACATTCCATTTGGGATGCCTCTTCTTGTACGGTTCTGGATCAACCTTACCAGTCTGCAAAACAACATTCTCCAATTTGCTTTCAGATATGACGTCAAACAACATTTTGTGCCCCAAGGTTCCGCCGGTCACGAGAATGTACCCTCCGTTGTAAGGTGTGGCCTCGGGTTTGGGAAGTAACGGTCCGAAGACAACGCCCCTTTTCAGAAGCTTTTTCTGTTCTTTCCATTGTAGGGCGGTGATGGCTGAGAAAGGTTGCAGTATAAACGCGGTTTTAGAGGCTTTCATGAAGCGTACCGAACTCTCAATGTTGACTATAGGAACGCCTTTCAGCCTTGCGAGAAAACAGGGTGGGATGCAAAAGTTGCTGCCGGTGCTGACGACAGCATCATATTTGCCGGACACGCGCCTGAAAGAATCTACAAAAGCCTTCACGAGATTGGGGATAAACTCGCTGGTCGGTGTTTTTGCTCCTCTGGGCTTCAAGAGAAAATCTACGCGGCCAAATCTGCTCAAACGCTCTTTGCTCAACACGTCTCCTTCAGGAACCAGAAAATGCAATGCTGCTCTCGTGTAAAGCCTTTGGGCAAGAGCATAACCATAGCCTGTATGTCCGCCTCCACCAGCCATTATCAATACTTCTTTAGCCAACTGCGACCCTTCTTGGCGCCAAAGTCCATATTTGTACAATCGCCTTCTATATAAACGCCAGAAGGTATTTAAAAACGTTAAACCGTAAAAAACCTCTCTGCATTTCTCACGCCGAAGCTTCATTACTCGATCACGATCTATGCCGATAAAGAGTTCTCATATTTATGAGAGTAATGGTTCAGTCTGGAATCCGAGAAAAGGGATAATATTGATTAAACTACGAATCGACGTGGACTCCCCTATCCTTCAAGAGCCAGAAGCTTCCTTTACACGACGCGCGTGCTTCAGATTTTTCAACTCCGTCCCAACGTCTCGAATCAACGGTTTCTTAACTTCACTCAAAGCCTAGGCAACCCCTAACACTTTATTCTGCTGGCAGAAGCTCCATGAATGCATATGCCTTTTTCAGCGAATCTTTAAGCCATGACACGGGCAAGCCATCGAGAACGTCAGTGTCTTTCATCCCAACTATCCTAGAACTATACCATGAATGCCAAGCGTAGGTTTTTCCTCTGTACATGTAGCGAGTGAGTAGAGGAATTTCAGCATGCATCTGCGTTTCAAGAAACAAGGTCTTACCAGCCACTTTACGCGCGATTCCATGATAGGGTTCAAATGACCTGCCGTCGATAAGGGATTGATCACCAAAAAGACCGTGGATGACGACTGGCTGCATGATCATGAATGAACCGTGAACAGTGTCAGGAAAGTTCCTAAGAGTTCCTTTCTTGAGCGGACCATAATTTTTAGGGATCTCAACATAATCCCTCACACCTATCAGAAGAGTCTCCTTACCGTCAAGCTTGTCTGTCAGGTCGTCAACGCGGTTAGCGAGGATACAATCTTGGTCCAAGAAGATCGTAATCGAATCTGACCGTTGAGCGGCGTAGTTGAGAAGAAACTGCAAACCCATTATGTGACAAGCCCACGTATGAGAATAATCCCGCTTACTAGAAAATAACGTAACATTCTTGTAGCCCTTCAGTCCACTCAAGGCAGCTTTAAGATTGGCTTCAGAGGAAGCATTGTCAAAAACGTATATTTTGCTCTCAGGGTGCAGAAGCTCCAGCCTCTTGACGTTAAGCAGAAGAAAATGCGGAGCATTCCAGTGAACAATGCAAAAAGCCCTTCGACTATCTTCTCCATTCCTGTTTGTGAGCAGCTGCTCCACCTTCATGGTCCGAAGCATTCTTCCGAACAATCTTTCTTTGACAAACCCTTTTGCCGCATTCACCAGAGCGTTCTTCAACATGCCCACCAAACCATGGCGACAAATCCACTCGCTTTCAACAACACCATAGTCGTTCTACAAGGCATCCGAATCAACGATATATTCGTATCCTAATCTGCAGATTTATTCCTATTGCCAAGTCAAACCAAAGGCTTGCCCACCAGCATCTTGTCGCCTTCACAACTAAGAGTACCCATAGATTCCCCGCTTCAAAAACAACCTCTCCGTCCTTCTTCTATAGAGAAACCTTTCGAAAATGAACCTGTCGTCTCTTTTCTTTCTCTTGGCAAACACTCGGCGATAGCGGTTATAATGCGGAAAGGTTGCGAGAAAGCTCAACGTGCCCCTGACCATCCCAATGTTGTTCGCCAGCTGCTGCCTTCGAGCCAGAAACCTCGGCGCCAGATACGCAATCCGCACAAGAAATACTCTGAAGAAGTTCTTCAAACGGAAAAGCTTGTAGTAGGTGAGCAGAAGGTTGCGAGTTGCATAGAACGAGGTTTTCGCGGGCAAAAGACCCGCCCCGCCAATGTAGTGAGCTATGCGACTGTCTCTAACGTAGCCTATCTGACCTCCCAGCAAAACTGTCCGAAGCGATAGTTCAATGTCCTCGGCGTAGAAGACATAATACGGGTCAAAAAGATACCCGAGTCTCTGCAACCAACTCCTTCTTATTAAGAAACAAGCTCCACTTGCAAACACAGAGTCAGTAACCGCCGAATCACTTTCGTACGGACTCAGTGTTGCGTCTCCAAAAGCGTTCAACGTTCTGATTCTGTTCCTTTCCTGAGAAGGGATCTGTATGCTGCACAAGATCTGATATTCTGGGTGCTCATCCGCAGCTCTAACTAGGCTCTTGAGCCATCCAGCCTCGGCTTTTGTGTCTGTGTTGACAAAAACCAAGTATTCCCCTTGCGCGTAGTTCAGCGCCTTGTTGTTGCCCTCGGCAAAACCATAATTCTTCCGCAGCTCCACAACCTTAGCGCTAGGAAAATTCTTCTCAACGTACCGGACGCTTCCATCGGTGGAGCCGTTATCCACTAGCAAAACTTCGAAATCTTCACCTGCATCCTGACCTAGTATGGAAGAAAGACATATCTGAAGCCATTTCATCCCGTTCCAGTTCAGAACAATAACTGAGATTCTGGCACCCATCCACATCAGCGACGCGTTAATAAGATACTCCTAATTTATAAGCGTGCGCGACGCCCCTTAGAAAAGCCAATTGCAAGAGCTGGAAAATCTACACGTCAGAGACGACGTTTCTTCATCTAGGTGGGGAAATCGCACGCGCATTCTTGACTTGTATGAATTAAGAATCTCTTACGTAGGATGGTGTCTTGAACTCAAGAGGGTTTGTTGGTCCAGCGATCCTTCCAGCGGCAGGACCAGCTACTTTGTGATCTAGGAACGCAAATACTTCAAGACCAGCGATCTCCACAACATCGATTGGGTTACATGCAAGAATATGATTGGCTGCTCCCAAAGACTACAGCGATGTCTATCTCCTTTTTCTGTCTAGGCATTTGCCCCGCGCGCGACAATTGTCAAGCAAAACACATGTTTACTTTCAAAGAACCCAAAGATTTCTTAGATGATCTCAAACAGAATTCCGACAGTATGCTTATTTTCGGGATAGGCTGCCATGTGCTTCGAAATTCGCGCGCGCTGACAAACACGATACGCTATCGCAACATCATATTTTTGTTCCATAGTTCATCGAATCTTGCTGCTATTATATTCTATTAATAACCAAAAATAAACTGGTATAGCGCGCCTTAAATATATATTTGGCACACTTTTTCAGCATGTATCTTGCCAAATTTTGAAAATAAACCGGCCTTAACTCCATTTTGTCTGTTTCTTGAAACCATGCTATAGCTCTTACAGAGTTCTGTTCTAAGCTAATTCTTGACTCCAATTGCCAGAGCTTGTCGGTCAACCCAAATCTGGGTATCTCTTTGGCCATCTGTCGGTAAAGAATATAATGTTATATGAGAACCACTATCTATTAACACTTAGCACTAATGTCCGTACGCTTTGAGAGAGGTAATTGGGCTCATGATAAAATTACCATTTAATATCGGGCTTGTATTGTCGAGAAGGAAAAAAGCCCCTGTCTTTTGTTGGTTTGAAACAACCTTCCGTCCCCATCAGCTCCTGCATCTTCTAGCTCGTACAAGATGGTTGAGAATTGTTGATAAAGACGCTGAAAGTGTGATAATAAAGCTGTACGGTCAACAGATAAAGCTACTAAATGGCTACTTTGTCTGTCTTGCGAATGAATGGAAAATATGGGAAAGGTACTATTTGCCTACTTTCTCGCTCGGTGGAAAAACCGTTTTGGATATTGGTGCCGGATGTGGCGAAACAGCATTTCTCTATTTTTTATATGGTGCAAGAAAGATTGTAGCAATAGAGCTGGATAAAAAGGTAGTGGAGTACCTGAAAGAAAACGTTAAAAGAAATAATTGGAATGTCGAAGTAATACCGGAGGCTTTTAAACTAGAGCACCTTAACATTCCGCATGATTTTATGAAAATGGATATAGAGGGACACGAAAAAGAACTATTAAAAGCTTCAATTATCAAACCATGTATACTCGAAGTTCATAACAGTGAACTAAAAAGAAAGTTTGAGGAAAAAGGTTTTAGAGAAGTCTGTTTCAATGAGCCCGCGCGCTACTTAATGTCTTTCACACCAAAATCTGGAGAACACGCACAATAACGCTAATTGAAATTAGCCCCTTTACAAATAAAGTAATAGTAACCAATAAAACACATTCATTTACAATGACTCATATTCATCTCGCAAAAGAAGTTATACTTTGCCAAACTTTCATGGCCCTATGTATCGATAAATGTTTCTTCATAACAAGTTCTTTTCCCTTATCTGCAATATAGGCAAGTCTATCCTTCTTCTGTAAAAATTCCTCTATCAAAGATTTTGCCTCATCAACTGTCGAAAATCTAAGACAACTCTCACCGTGTACAAAATCGTCATCAATCTTTAATGGATGATTCTGACAAAGGCAAGGTTTAAAAAGCGGCGTAGAAAAAGCTCATTTCAGAGTTATGACACTATGTCGAAACGCATGGGTGGAGACTTGTGATTAATAATGTTGCGATTATTTCGGGAGGAAGCCCAGACTATTTAATTGACATTGTCGCAGACGGTATGGTACGATTTTTAGGACATGAAAACTTGTATATTAGGCATTTCTGGCTCAGCCCGGGAGCACGAGAAGACAGAAGGTTTAGGCACTTTTATGGCCTCACAAGAAGCCACAAAAACAGAATGTCTTTTTCTGAATGCGAAGCTCTTATTGCTTCCGTTCGTGTTCCAATAGAGTACATCAAGAGATACAAACAAACAACAAGTGGAATAGTCGCTATATTAGACGGCGAAGATTCGGGTGAGTTGAAGAATAAGTATCTAAAACTGGCGGACGCTTATTTCAAGAGAGAGTATTTCTTGAGCGGGAAATACCCTGTTAAAGTGTTTAACGTACCCCGTCCACGCAGGTTTTTCCCGTGTTATTATAGCGCCGCGCTAGGCGCTAAAAGATATCCAGACAAGGTGTTTGATCTGCCGTTCGGGGTAGTGCCGGTTAGTTATCGTTCTAGCGATGAGGATGTAGAAAAAACTGGGAATGTATTTTTTGCCGGAGGGCGCGGGCTAGGCGCGCCCGCGCGCGCGATCAGGGGACAATTGGAAGAAATGATTGTTGGCAATGGTACGTATATGCCGAATGTTCTAAATATGGAGGATTATGTAAGAGAATTACGTAGGCATTGGATTTGCATAGCTCCTCGTGGAACGGGCTGGGATACGTACCGCTACTGGGAAATACCATACTTCGGCAGTGTTTTGCTCGGTCAGAAATCCCAGTTAAAAATAGAAGATGACTTTGTGCACGGCGAAAGTTGCTTGAAATTTTCAACTGCGGGCGAGGCCAAGTCTTTGATAGAAGAATTTCTACAGAAGAAGGATAAGCTTTCTTACATTGCAAATAAGGGAAAAGAACTCGTCATGAGGAAACATTTATCAACGCATAGGGCTATGAAAGTCTGGAAAATCATTAATTCTTTTACAAACTAAGCATGAGCAGTTGACGCGGACGTTCATTGAATTGACACGTTTGAGCATGATTGCCCTACTACAGCTTGACGGGTACCTTGAGTGAGACAGCGCTGTATTATATTATTATTTTTTGATCGTCGGATCAGCTGTGCTTTCCAGATTTCGCTTTGCTTTCTGTTCAATCTTTAGTATTACGAGATGTCTTGGTTTGAGAGGTCCGACTCTGTCTGCACAATCAACCATCTTGCGAACCCCTCTTGCAACGGCATTGTTGTTCTCTAGTCAAGCAATTTCTAAAACATAGCGGGAGGGAAGTAACGCTGCCCAACACAGCCGGCAACAACTGGATCCTCATCAGGGTCGGCGCGTGCGAGCCTCGTTATCTCTAAAAACAGGTGTAGTAAGAACAACTTCACCTCTCTACCGCGCCAGTTATGGGCTTCAAAAGATGCAGCCTCACAATTTACCGTTGCATATGTAGTCTTATCATTCTCGCGTGATCAAGTATCAATATCCTCGGAATCCTCTGCAATTTGAAGAATCTAACGTTCGGCCTCCCCAGGTGCAGTTCTAGTATTCCCTCCAGCTTTGCGATAATCAGGTGTTGCCACCACGTGCTTCCACCGGTTACTGTCGTTGTCCAAGCATGTTCGTGGAAACCGTCTGAACCTAGGTGTAACCTATGCTTGATAATCGCACGCAAGAAGATGTGTGTTGCATTTCACGTTGTTTACCGTTAGAGGCAGAAAGGTTAAATCAGGTAAAGTGTTAGTGACTTGATCAATGCCCAGATTATTCTTAGGTTAGCGCTGACTGTACCTCCGATCTTGGGTTTCTTTCTTCTTGGCGGTGGGCCATATTTTATCTCCCCTATTGCCAGTCCTTTTTTCTTGGCGATTACCAAGAATTCAGCTCCGAATGTTTCGCAGCCTCTTAATTTGAATTCCGGAACTGTTTCCTTTCTAAACGCCTTGAAGTTAGAGAAAGTGTCACTTACGCCTATCAGTTTTCCTAGTGTTTTTGAAGCGATTTTTTCGGAGATTCTGGGCAGCTTTGTGCGCGAAGCCACGACCAAGTCAAATTTGGAGATTTCTTGTATTAGTTTGGGTATGTGTTCAGGGTTGTTTTCCAAGTCTGCGTCTATTGTAATTATTACTGGATACTTGGCTAATTTCATTCCGTAGAGTAAGCCTTTGCTTTGGCCTTCTCGCGTCTTTGTTACGGCTACATCCGCCAAACGATTAGCAACTTGGATGGTGCCATCTGGAGAATTATCATCAACAATTATTATCTCATGCAGGATTTGCAGAAGCACATTTCTTATCAGTGGAACTAGCTTCTCAATGTTTTCCCGTTCGTTCCAAGTTGTCGTTACTACCGACACGCCATTTGAAACCATGATTTTAGCCTTAAGGAAATATTAAATGGATAAGGCGCTGCTCTTTTCTATTATTGTTGGACATTGTCCAAGTAGCGCGTGTTCCTTTTCGTTGCTTCAGTGACCTAGTCCTATGGCGGTGAACTTCATTTTTTCGCTGAATTCTTCTGGGTTATAGATTCTTCTTCCGTCTATTAGCATGGGTTGTTTCATGTTCTCGGTGAAGTCTTCTGGTTTGAGTTTTTTGAATTCTTCCCATTCTGTTACCAGGATGCAGCAGTCGGCGTTTTTCAGGCAAGCGATAGCAGAGGTGGCATATTGGATTTTGTTTTTCAGTATAGTTTTTGCGTTGGGTATTGCGACTGGGTCGTAGGCGGTTACGTTTGCGCCTTCTTTTATTAGTTGATTTATTATGGGAATTACCCGTGCTTCTCTCATGTCATCCGTGTCTGCTTTGAATGCGAGGCCTAGGAGTGCTATGTTTTTGCCTTTGAGGTTACCAAGTAGTTCTTTGCAGAATTGAACGGCTTTTAGGGGTTGGTTTTTGTTTACGCTTTCAACAGATTCTAAAAGTTTAAGTCGGTAGCCGAGGTTTCTTGAATGTGCTATCAGGGCTTTTACGTCTTTTGGAAAGCATGAGCCGCCGTAACCTAGACCGGCGTTCAGAAACAAAGGACCGATTCTTTTGTCCAATCCCATAGCGGCAGCCACTACTTTTACGTCTGCGCTAGGGATTTTTTCGCATATGTTGGCTATGGTGTTGATGAAACTGATTTTGGTTGCAAGCATGGAGTTGCTGGCGTATTTAATCAGTTCAGCCGTTGAGAGAGAGGTTCTAATTGTTGGAGGTATGTTCTTGCCGTAGAAGTCCTTGTATATGTTTTCTAGGGTATCGCCAGATTTCTTGTCGTATTCGCCTATGACTATGCGGTCAGTGTTAAGCGTGTCTGCAAATGCCGAGCCTTGGCGTAGGAATTCTGGATTCATGCATAGGCCGAAGTCCAGACCGCATTTCCTTTTTGATTCTTCTTCAAGGATTGGTTTGACTAGGTCTTGCGTTGTCCCGGGTACAACCGTGCTTTTTATCACTACCACATGATATGTATCTTTTTTGTTAAGCGCTCTTCCAATTTCTCGGGTTGATGTTTCTATAAATTCGAGGTCTATGCTGCCGTCTGGTCTGCTTGGAGTTCCCACAGCATTGAAGGTTAGGTCTGTTTCAAGGACAGCTCTTTCCGTTTGACTAATCAAACATTTGAGGTGCCCGTCATGAATCGCTTCTTCAAGTAGTTTTTGAAGGTTAGGTTCATGAAAAGGTGCGACTCCTTTGTTTATTTTGGCTGCTTTTTTAGCATCATGTGTTGAAGCGATGACATCGTATCCCTTGCTTGCGAACCCAACAGCTGTACATAAGCCAACATAACCAATGCCCATAACAGATATGCGCATTTTTCTCATGCTCTCTGATCCTGATATCAGCAAGGTGTGTTGTATTCCAATTTTACATTAACTATATATTGTTTGTGTGAGAAATAGTATTCGATGAATACTCATGATTCGTAAGGTCGTGATCCCAGCTGCTGGATTAGGAACCCGTTTGTTCCCAGCGACTAAGGAGCAACCTAAGGAGATGCTTCCTATTTTTTCCAAAACGTCAAGAGGTGGCCTGTCAGTGAAACCCTTGCTAGAGTTGGTTTTTGAGCAATTGTATGACTCTGGGCTTCGAGAGTTCTGTTATGTTGTTGGGAGGGAAAAGCGCAGCATAGAGGATCATTTTACTCCTGATCCTAATTGTATCACCATGCTCGAAGGTATGGGTAAGAGTGACCAGGCGAAGGATTTGAAGGATTTTTATGGAAAGCTCATGAATTCAACCATCTTGTGGGTCAATCAACCTGAGCCTAGAGGATTTGGTAACGCGGTTTTGATGGCTAAACCATTTGTGCAAACAGAGCCGTGCCTAGTTCACGCCGGCGATAGTTGCATAATTTCAAAGAGCATGGATTATGTTAGTTTGCTGTTGCATGCTTATGAAAGGCTTAATGCTGACGCGACTTTCATCGTACTGGAAATTGAGAATCCTCGAGAGTACGGGATTATAGAGGCTGAGGAGATAGAACTTGGAATCTACAAGGTTAAGGCGGCGGTTGAGAAACCGAGGAAACCACCGACAAACTTGGCCATCATGGCAATGTATGTATTTCGCCCGGTTATTTTTGAAGCGTTGGAGAAGACTCAGCCTGGAAAGGGCGGCGAAATCCAGTTAACAGATGCTATACAGAAGCTTATTGATTGGGGTTTGAGTGTATACGCTGTTAAATTGAGCAAGGAATATAGACATCTCGACATAGGTAACCCTGAAAGATATTGGGATGCTTTAACCCTGTCTTACCAACAATTTCGCAGAAGACATGCAAATGATTGATGACATTATCCTTCAAGACGTTGAGAAGATAAAAAGTGATCTAAAAAAAGACTTTTTCGTAGGAAAAAAGGTGTTGGTCACGGGCAGTGCAGGTTTCTTAGGCAGTTGGCTCTGCGATGTTCTAATTGGTTCAGGCGCGGAGGTCATTGGTGTAGATGACCTTTCAACTGGAAGAATCAACAACATTGATCACTTGACGAAAAATCCAAGGTTTAAGCTGGTGAAATGTGACGTTTCTGCTTTTCGAAGCGAGTGCAGATTTGACGTTGTCTTTCATTTGGCAGGGCATGCATCCCCCGAAGAGTATCAAGTGCATCCAATCGAAGCGTTGCAAGCCAGTTCCTTTGGCAGTGCTAACATGGCGGAGCTAGCAAGAAAGAGCGATGCCGTGATCTTGTTTGCATCGACGTCAGAAGTCTACGGAGATGCAGATGTCGTGCCCACTCCTGAGAGTTATTGGGGTAAGGTTAACCCGATTGGACCTAGGTCTTGTTATGATGAAGGAAAAAGGTTTGCAGAGGCATTGTTTACTGCTTATCACGAGCAGTATGGATTAGATGTAAAAATCCCTAGAATTTTCAATTCTTATGGTCCACGTTTAAGGGAAGATGGTCTCTATGGCAGGGCTCTGTCGAGATTCATCATTCAGGCCTTGACGGGCAAACCAATAACTGTCTATGGTAATGGAAAACAGACTAGATCGTTCTGTTACATAACCGACACCGTTACGGGTCTGATACTATTGACAACCAGCGATAGGGCTAAGGGAGAAGTTGTGAACGTTGGAAATTCTCAGGAAATAACTATTTTACAGCTCGCAAAAAGAATCAGAAAGTTAACAAAATGCAAGTCAGCCTTGATTTTTCAACCGTTGCCAAAAGACGACCCAAGAAGGCGATGCCCAGATACACGCAAAATTGAAAATCTGTTAAAGTGGAAACCAGAGGTAAACCTTGAAGAAGGACTTAAGAAAACGATCGCATGGTTTTCATCAAAAAACCTGCGAAGCAGGCAGACCTAGGCACGGCGTACCGCGCTCAGAGGCTCTTGTAATTGCCAAACAATGTATGGTCCAAGAGTGATTCAGGAGATTATCTCAGGTTCCCACCAGCAGAGTCGCCATGATAAATAGGAAGCTTCATACCTGGATGAGAATTAAGCTCCTTAGAAGGCATAAAGCCGCAAGTCACGATTATTGATGATTTTCAACTTGATCTTGCAACATTTGCTTTCCGCTCTAGGCCAAAAAATGTGAGCATGCTCGATCTTGAGCCTTTGAAACAGCGAGCCATTACGATACGGGTGCAAAGACTATTGTCTCTGAACCGGACAAGTGCAAGTATAAGGGTTCTTGTGCTAAGTGTAGACAGAGGCCACGAGTCCAAGAGAACTATTAACCTTAACGCCAGTCAAGCAATTGATTCCAGTTGCCAACAAATCTATACTTGTCTGCGTTCTTTATTAAATAAAAGCGCGCGCGGTCTCATCATAGCTCCAGAAACTGGAAACCACGTAAGAGCGCGCACGAAGATGAGACTGAAGATCTACTTGCAACTCTAACTAGCATTCTTGGCTTCTTATCTTCACCAACATACATCACCTTACAAAGCACATGAGCGCTGGCAATGGTGTTTAAATATGAATTGCGGCAACCTATCCCATAACAGAAAAGCTTGGAAGCATGTAGGAATGAAAGGTGTGATTCTTCACGGCGGTTTTGGGACCAAACTGAGACCTCTAACCCATACAGGCCCAAAGCAGCTTATTCCGATCGCAAACAAACCCAACCTGCAGTACGTGCTAGAAGAACTGAAAGCCTCTGGCATAACCGAAATCGCAATAGTCCTTGGAAACATATTCCCAGAGAAAGTGAAGGAATACTACGGCGCCGGCAAAAGCGCGCGCTAGGGCGTTGCTAAATTGGTATAAAATGGTTTTTATTCTTCTTTTGCCTTTTCTGGTTTAATATGGACTCGTTTGATAGGCAAATCTTGGCCGTGTTGAAGGAGGGTAGATCTGTGCACTTTCACCAGATCCTGCAGAAAGTGAATTTTTCGCACAACACCTTGAGGCTGCACTTGGCCAGCTTGGAACGTGAAGGCATGATCGTGAAAGCTGAAACGGCTAAGAACAGTCCTGGAAGACCCAGTTTCACCTACGCCTTGCCTCCAAACATCAGACAACGAGTTGATCTAGTCGTCACGGAGCCCCAAACCACCATTGTCAGCCTGACCTTCCAGAAACTACGACACCTGTGCAGGTTCGAGAAAGGCGGATACTGCAAGAAAATCAGAAACAAGTGTGCGCCTCAAAACTGCCTCCAAATCCTGAAGAACGAATAAATACCATTTTTAACCAATTTAGCAACAGGCTAGCGCGTTCGATGAACAACAAAAATGCCCTCAAGGCATCCGAAGGCAGCAAAACATTGCTGAACTTCGGAACGTTTTTGTATAATGAAGATTAATACGTAAGGTGGGTCACAGATGCAAGTTGATCTTTGCATGTGGGCTAAGAATGGAGCACGATACCTGCCCATAGTTCTCAAGCGCATTGACGAGGTGATTCCAGCACAGAACGTAAACAAAAAGATATTTGTAGATGACTCCAGCACAGACGCTACCGTTGAAATCGCCAAAAATTTCGGTTGGGACATATATAAAAACGTGGAAGGATATGTACGGGGAGGAACCAAGGAAGCTTTACGTCATGTTGAAAGTGAATTTTTTCTTTCCATTGAACAAGATATTCTTTTAGCTAGAGATTGGTGGAAAAAAATTCCTCGTCACATGGGTGATCCCAAGTGTGTATGCGCACAAGGAATACGTGTTATTTCTCATCCAATTTTGACTCCTATAGAAGTTGCACGCAGCGAATTATACCGGAAATTACGTTGGTACCCTACTTCCACAGGCCGATCATTGGACAACAACCTTTGGCGAACGGACTTGCTCCGCAAATTAGGGGGTTTCCCAACCACATGTGCAATGTTTGTTGACGATGAACTTTCTAAAAAAGTAGATCTAACAGATTATAAATGGACAGTGGATGAAACCGTACTTTCCCTCCATCTTCGAGATTACAATGTTTTAAACGAGGGCCGCCATGTATACAATGTGAAACTTCTGAGTAGAAGAAGACATCAGTTATCTTCTTTAACAATTTTGGCGAGGTGGGCAGGAGAAACGCTTTGTTCCCCACGCGTTTGCTTGTATGATCCTCGAGCGTTTCCAACGTATCTTCTTTTACAAACATACCTATTCAAAGCGTTATGCATTAAGGGGCTACGAGATTTATGACCAGTTCGTTTTCACTTAAACTTCCTACATTATTTTTTCCCACGTGAGCGGGTCATCTTTTGCAATGTCATATCTAGACGGAATGGAAAACGCTTTTTGGGTTGGCGTTGTGGGTGTTCATGGTGGCTTAGGCCCGGCGCGCGCTTGGTCCATTTGAGACCCTCAGCTAGACTGGGCCTTTCCCTAGCGGCTTCCCGAATGGTCCGTTTGAGACCCTATAGGAGCTTGCCGCCTGTAAGCCACCATTCAACCATGAAGGAGGTGAACACCCGTGATGTACGTTGGAGTGGACGTTCATAAAAAGGTTTGCAGGGCTGCAATGGCGAATGATGAAGGTGAGTTGGTGGAGGAGTTCTCTTTCACTAACTCGAAGAAGGGCATTGAGGATTTCATGATGAAGATTGAAGCCTTTAAGGAGAGGGTTTTGGTTGCTGTTGAGTCTACGGCTAATCTTTGGATTCGGCTTTATGACTCTCTTGAGGACCGTGGCGTTCAGGTTGTTCTCTCTAACCCTTCTAAGACTAGGTTGATAGCTGAGGCTAGGGTTAAGACGGACAAGGTGGATGCTAGAATCCTAGCTCAGTTGTTGAGGGCGGATATGCTTCCGCTTTGCTTTGTCCCAGATCGAAGGCAGAGGGATAGGCGCCAGTTCATCCGCCACAGAATCCATCTGGTTAAGATGAGGACTGAGGTTAAGAATAGGATTCACGCCTTGCTGGATAAGCATGGGTTGAAATGTCCGTATCCTACTTTGTTCAGCAAGAAGGGGGTGGAGTGGCTTCGCAGCTTGAAGCTTGGCTTCACTGATGACGCTGTTTTGAGGAGTGACCAAGCTTTGTTGGAGGCTTTGGATGAACAGATCGGCTTCATGGATGCTAAGATTGCCTCTGTTGCTGCGAATGATGAAAGGGTTAAGCTTCTGATGACTATGCCTGGGTTGGACTATTTTGCGGCTTCACTGCTTGTTGCTGAGATCTGTGGCATAGAACGTTTCAGTAGTGATAAGAGGTTAGTTGCTTGGGCTGGTTTGGCTCCTGGCGTCCGTCAGTCCGGTGAGAGGACGGTGCATGGTAGGATTACAAAGCAGGGGAATAGGCTTGTGCGTTGGGTTATGGTTCAGGCTGCTCAGACGGCTAGGCTTCACGATGAAAGGTTCAAAGAATTCTACGAGCGATATTCTAGGAGGAAGGGTCCTCAGAAGGCTGTGGTTGCTGTTGCTCATGAGATGCTTCGCATCGTCTATTTCATGTTGAAGAAGAATGAGTCGTATCGTGGAGAGAAGCGTGACCTTTCATGGAGAAAGCTTAAGAGGTTGGAGCGTGTTGCTTTGGTTGGCTTGCAGGTGTGATGGGTGGCTGCCTGGCGTTCATGATGCTTTCCTGGGGCGTTTTCCATAGGAGCGCGCGCTTGCGGAGTGTCTGACATAACTCGGTGAACATTGGAAGACAGTGTTGATGGTATTGCGAAGAACAGTATCAGAATTACACAATAATGATTTCGTCCTTTACCTGTCCAGGTCTTATCCTCCATAGCTCGAAAGGAAAAGTGATAAAAATGTTAAAGGCTAAATCAACACAATTCTCTACGCTTTTGCATCTGTTCGCTTCCCGCTTTAGCTTAACAACCGCGAACTTAAGGGTTAATATATAGAGAAGACTGCGAATTGCCGTTCTTAGCCTTATACTTCGCAAAGTTTTATTGGCAACTCCAAGGATTTTCATGTCTGTCCCGGCTTGTGCTTATGATTTAGGTTAAAACAATAATTTATTAATTATGATGTCTGAAACATATAATGATTAGTGAGTGCAAAATGGAGAGACTCCTCGTCACCGGCGCAAGCGGGCTGTTGGGCAGCAAAATAGTGGAACTTGCCAGAGAAGACTATGAAAGCATACCCCTGCACAACACTAAACCACTTCATCCAAACTCGCTAAAACTCGACATCACAGACCAAAACCAAGTATTCAGCCTCTTCAGCAAACTCGAGCCAGACATAGTTATCCATACCGCCTCTGAAACTAACGTTGACAAGTGCGAAACTGAAAAAGAACATGCGTGGAAGATAAACGTTGAAGGGACACGCAACATAGCTTTTGCGTGCAGCAAAGTGGGTGCAAAACTCGTTTATATATCCACAGACTACGTCTTTGACGGCGAAAAAGGCAACTACACGGAACAGGACAAGCCAAACCCAATAAACTACTATGGCGTCACAAAGTTTGAAGGCGAAAGCCAAGTCGTCCAACACTGCAAAAACTACGCTATACTGCGCACAAGCGTTTTGTACGGTTGGCATCCGTGGAAGCAAAACTTCGCCACATGGGTAATAAACGAACTCAAGCAAAACAAGGAGATCACAGTCGTCGAAGATCACTACAACACACCAACCATGGCAGACAACTTGGCAGAAATGGCCATCGAAGCCATACCAAAAGACCTGCAAGGAGTCTATCATGCCTGTGGAAGCGAAAGAATAGGTCGTTACGAATTCGCCAGACAAATAGCCAAAGCATTTGACCTAAATCAAAATCTGATAAGACCAATAGAAATGGAACAACTGACCGCTTGGATTGCAAAAAGACCAAGAGATTCATCCCTGAACACAGATAAGATACGAAGTCAACTAGAAGCAAAACCATTGAACATAACGGAAGGGTTAGATAGAATGAAGAAAGAGGCAGAAACGTGAAAAAGGGGTGAGCATACAAAGTTCTAAATGTATCGTTTAAAGATTTTAGAGAAGGTATAAATATTACATAGATGTAATACATCTACGGTGAAGAAATGCCTGTGAAAACGACAGTCACGCTAAAAGATGAAATTTACGATTATCTGATTAAAAAATTTGGGAGAAGAAAAATTTCAGAAGCAATAAATCAAGCACTCATGGAACACCTCTTCAAACCAGTTAAAAGCATGTTTGGTGTTGATCCTTGGCTCACAACAGAAAGCCTCAGAG
>Ga0315282_10001898_pt1 | contig 39058 bp, 42 predicted proteins | sample YL17G07_20_MG_FD_203693 | JGI IMG/M metagenome (GOLD analysis project Ga0315282, IMG submission 203693) | Sediment microbial communities from Yellowstone Lake, YNP, Wyoming, USA - YL17G07_20 | ecosystem: Environmental > Aquatic > Freshwater > Lake > Sediment | place: USA: Wyoming | collected... | reverse complement strand
ACTTCAGGAAAGCCATGTACCTGCGCCCCGGCGAATTCAGGCTCTACAAGATAGTGGACTCGACCGACGACGCCGTGAAGGAGGTCAAACGCATCATCAACTCAACCGAGAAAGAAGAGCAACATGCAGAGCCGAAGCACACGCCTTAAATCCTATGACCGAACGAACCATCTGCAGGTAGTTAGCGCGTGGTGATTTCCTGCTTCGGAGGGGCATGTATGGGAACTTGGATATAGCAAGATATGAGGAAATACTAGAGGAAATACGTAGAAAGTATGACAAAAGGCCAGAGGGATGGCAGGTCTTGGTCGGAAGAAGCCCTAGCGGTTTTTACGATGTGCTCGTGACGACTAATGTTCAGCGCGAACGTATTCCTTTAACAGTCTTATGGCGCAGAATTCACCGCACATGGTACATACTTCTGAAATTTGCTTCGGGGACCGCTCTCCTCTTATCCTCTTAAATTTCTCGGGGTCGATGGACAGCCTAGACTGCGCCTCCCAATCGAGGTCTGAACGGGCCTTGGAGATACTATAGTCCCACTGGGAAGCAAGGTCCCTCCTTCGGGCCAGATCAGCGGCATGTGCAGCGATCCTCGCTACCAGTACACCCTCTCTGACCTCCTCAACATCTGGCAGAGCTAAGTGCTCGGCAGGGGTCACATAGCAGAGGAAGTCGGCCCCCGCCATGGCGGCTACCGCCCCACCTATTGCGCTGACTATGTGATCGTAGCCCGGAGCCACATCCGTCACAAGCGGACCTAGAACGTAGAAAGGCGCCCCTTCACACACGCTCTTCTCAAGCTTGACGTTGGCCTCTATCTGATCCAAGGGGATATGCCCCGGCCCCTCAACTATTGCTTGGACGCCCGCTCTCCGGGCTCTCTCGACGAGTTCGCCGATGATTAGCAGCTCTTGGATCTGCGGTCCGTCCGTCGCGTCGTGTATGCAGCCCGGCCTCAAGCCGTCGCCTAAGCTGAGGGTAACGTCGTACTCCTTGGCTATCTCAAGCAGATAGTCGTAGTTTGCGTAGAGGGGGTTCTCCAATTTGTTATGGAGTATCCAGGCCGTCAGGAAGGTGCCTCCGCGGCTTACGATGCCGAGTAGACGCTTCTGGCGTATGAGTCGTTCCACGCTTTCCTTCGTGACCCCGCAGTGGACTGTCATGAAGTCGACGCCGTCCTTGGCATGCCTCTCGATGACGTTGAAGATGTCGTCCTCTGTCATGTTGACTATTGCTCCGTGCCTAGCTTGGGCTTCGATGGCTGCTTGGTATATTGGCACGGTTCCCAAGGGAACTGGCACCTCTTTTAGGATCCTTCTACGTATCGCGTCTATGTCTCCGCCCGTGCTCAGATCCATCAGCGTGTCCGCACCCGCTGCAACCGCCACCCTCGATTTCTCCAGCTCCTTCTCGACATCGCAGATTTCTCTGGATGTGCCTATGTTAGCGTTTACCTTGACTCGTAAGCCTTCACCTATGCCTAGAGGCTTTAGAGCCTCTCCTCTAGCGATGTTCTTCGTTATGACTATTCGTCCAGAGGCGATTCCACGGATTGCATACTCTGTAGAGACCCCTTCACTCGTAGCAACGGCCTTCATCTCGTCTGTCAAGATGCCCCTCTTGGCCGATTCCATCTGAGTGGTCATCTTCATAACCCTCCTCAATTGGATGAGAGTCTTGAGCTGGGACTCCTTACCAAGGCGTGCGTCCGACCCCTGATACAGAAGACAGAAGACGTCTTCGACCGCTTCCAAGCATGACTCGAGTCGTCGCTGAGGTACGTGATCCTCGGCGAAATATTTGGAAAGAAGATCTTATTCATTCTCTCCCTCCGCCAGTATTATCTGGGTCAGGTTCAAAGGGTCGACGACGCCTCTGTCGTCCTCTCAGCCGGGTCTGCCCAGCTCCCCTTTCCTCTAGCTCCCGTTTAACCAATGCTATCTTACCCTAGAAAAAGATTACTAGCGCGTTCGGAACGTCGGCTGACGTGGTTTCTCCTGCCTCAGCTCTAAATAGGGACATAGTTGAATAGCGTGTGCTAGAATAGGGTGAAGATGTCTTGACCCTAGAAACTTGGCGCCTATTGGATCTAGGCGTCTCAGAACCGTATATGGCTCAGACATTCTACGAGGCCGTGGCAAAGACTGTTAGTAGAGGAGATAGTCCTAGTACAATCATTCTATGCCACCCCTGGAAACCCTACGTTTGCATTGGCTACCACCAGGAACTCGAACGGGAGGTAGATGTCGAATTCTGTAGAAGTAGAGGGCTTCCTATCATAAGGCGAACTCAAGGAGGGGGAGCGACCTACCTCGACAGCAACCAAGTCTTCTATCAACTAATCGCCCACGAAGACAGCGGAACCATTCCAGCAGGGGTGGAGGCTATCTTCAAGAAGATACTTCAAGTCCCTGTAAACGTCTACAGAGCCCTAGGCCTGCCGGCGGAGTACAAGTCTCTGAACGATGTGATAGTGGGCAATAGGAAGATTTCGGGGAACGGCGCGGGAAGGCTTGACAAATCCATCGTCCTCGTCGGCAACATCATCCTAGACTTGGACTACGAGATGATGAGCCTCGTACTCAAGGTGCCGAGTGAGAAGTTCAGGGACAAACTCGCCAAGAGTATGCGTGAATGGGTCACATCGCTGAGGCAGGAGTTGGGCTATGTGCCGGGACGAGACGAGGTAAAGGCGTCACTCGCCCAAGAGTTCCAGAACGTTCTCGATATCAGGTTAGTGAAAGGTGACCCCTCGGAGGAGGAGATGCGTGTCTTTCGGGATGAGGTCTACTCCAGACATCTCTCGAGGGAGTGGCTGTACATGCCGGAGTGGAGACATCGAGAAATCGGGGAGCTGAGGAAGGTCAAGGTGAGCGGCGACGTTCGTGTAGCAGAAGCGGACTATAAGGCGAGGAAGATGATCAGGGTCACCGCAGTCGTGGCGCAGGACCACTTGGAGGATGTACTCATCTCAGGGGACTTCTTCATGGTACCCGAGGACGCTCTGCCGCTTCTGGAGCAGAACCTGCGCCATGCCCCCATCGACTATGCTGAGATTCTCAAGAGAGTGAGACTATTCTACGTCGAGAACTCTGTACAGACGCCAGGCTTAACAGCTGAGGACTTCTCGACGGCCATCATGAAGGCATTGCAGTAAGAGGAGCGCTACGACATTTGTTAAGAGTTATGGCGCCATAGCGGCGACTTTTACTTGCTTTACTCCCCTCTTCGCCATGAGGGCCTGTGTAAGACTTTTGACCTCTTTGGCGCTTCCTTTGACGGCGATTATCTCTAGGCACTTGTTCTCTTCTAGGTGAATGTGGAGGGTTGAAGAGATCACGTCCTTGAAGCTGTGCTGGACTCCTACGATCTCGTCTAGAAGCCCCGGCTTGTCTAGGTAATAAATTACATTGACAGCACCTGTTATTCGGCCCGCCTCTTCTCTCATCCACTCGAACTCGGTGATGAAGCTTCGTACAGCGTCATGGATGGCCTTTGAGCGGTTCTCATATTTCATCGCCTTCCAGGCCTTGTCCAATTCCTCGACGAGGGGGGGTGGGAGGGAGACGCTGAACCGAGTCACCTTCATCCTCTGAACCATTTAACCACCTATCAGAGATAATAGATTTGGAAAGTTTTATATGTGATGTTACGTATATATGAAATCGTAACATCGGAGTACGCTATGCATATTCCCGACGGCTTCCTCGACCTACCTCTTTGTGTTTTAATGTACGTCGTATCATCAGGTTTTTTGGCATGGGCATGGAGAGGGGTAAGAAGGGCGTTTCCTCGCTCCTCCGTTCCCATTATCGCTGTCTCTAGCGCGTTTGTCTTCGTGAGTCAAATGTTGAACTTCCCGATAGTGTATGGTACCAGCGGGCATCTAGTAGGCGGTACGTTTCTGGCTATGCTTCTCGGGCCCCACGCAGCCGTCATAAGCATGTCAATCGTCCTCCTGATCCAAGCCATTTTCTTTGCCGACGGCGGAATTCTCACGTTCGGGGCCAACATTTTCAATATGGCCGTTATAGGCGGGTTATCCTTCTACATGGTTAAGGCTCTTTCCGGTCACTCTCTGAGTCAGAAATGGCTCTCAGCAAGCGTGTTTATGGCATCATGGTCTTCGGTTGTATTGGGCGCCTTGGCATGTGCTATACAAATTGGCATCTCTTCAACGTTTGCGTCTGTTGGTGGTGTGATGGTAACTGTGCCGGCCATGCTGTTTTGGCACATGATTATCGGCATCGGCGAGGCGGCGATAACCACCGCTTTAGTCTCACAACTCTCACGCATTAGTCCAGCCGTGTTAGGCGGAATAACTATGTTACGAGGGTTGACTCATGAGAGGCGTTACTAAAGCCATTATTTTAATAATTATCGGGTTAATAGTGCTCTTACCCTTCGCTTCAACACATCCTGACGGCCTTGAAAAGGTTGCGGGGTCCCTCGGCATAGAGGAGCCTGAACCGATGTGGAGCGGATTAATGCCAGACTACACTTTTCTTCTCACAGAAAATCCCTATATGAGCAAGCTGATTAGCGGTTTGATTGGATTTTTTCTGGTTTTCAGCTTAGTATGGGGCGTTGGACGGGTATTTGCCCGCAGAAACCGTGTCTAGAAATGGCCTTATTCTATATGTTTCCTAAATTTTGCCATGCGGTTGGCAATCAAAGCAGCTATGGCTCCAGCTGCGACTCCAGCGTCAATGTTGACAACCGCTAGGCCGAGCGAGCAGGCTTGAAGCATGGCCGTTAGAGCGCTTACGCCTTTCTCTCCGAAACCGTACCCGACCGACGTAGGAACCGCTATCACTGGAGCATCGACCAATCCCGCTACAACGGAGGGCAGAGCCCCTTCCCTCCCAGCAACCACTATGACTACGTCTACGTCTCTTCCAATCATCTCTTTCAGAGGGGGGAAGAGTCTGTGGATTCCAGCCACTCCAACGTCATAGGCCGTTATGACCTCGCATCCCATCTCTTCGGCTATAATCTTCGCTTCCTCAGCGACAGAAATATCGGATGTCCCAGCCGTTAAGACTCCGATCTTCCCACCCGTCTTTCTAACTTCGAAATCCCTCTTCTTGATGACAACTATCCCAACTTTATCATAAACCTGCAAGAATGCGTCGTGGGGGGCAATCTTTCTAATACCGTCCATCTGATCTCCTGAGGCCCTACTGATTATAGCTCTCCCCTTCTCATTCATCATCCTCAATGCTATCTCCGTCACGTCACCGAGCGTTTTTCCCTCAGCGAGAATGACCTCTGGTATGCCCTTCCTGATCTCCCGGCCGATATCTATCTTGGCCAAGTTACCAACTTCTTCGATGGCTAAAAGCCTAAGAGAACTCTCGGCGTCGTCTATTGAAATCTGGCCCTTTACGAGCTTCTCCAACAATTCCCTCAGCATCATCCCCATGCTCCAGATAGCTTATTAATACCTCTAAGCAGTGATTTAAAAGAGTAGGGGGATTTAAATGCCAGATAGTAAGCGGATGCTCGTCATCGATTGTCAAGCGGCTGGGGTTTCTGGAGACATGTTCGTGGGCGGCATGCTCGGACTCGGCGCCGATGTTACAAGGGTTGTGGACGCCATGAGGTCTGTCGAAGGCTACGTGAAGGGGTGTGAAAACCTAGAAGTGACTGTTGAGGATGTTACTCGAAGAGGATTACGCGCCAAGAGGGTTAATGTTAAAGCTGAAGAGGTGAACGAGGTGACAGGTTTGGAACTCATAGCAGCTACCGTGAGTTGTATAGAAAATCTAAAACTTTCTGAAGAAGCTAAGCGGTTCGCTTCAGAGTCCATAAAAACTCTAGTAAGCGTTGAAGCCAAAGTCCATGGCAAAAGCATTGAGGAAGTTCATCTCCATGAAGCAGGCTCCGCTGATACTCCAGCCGAGATAGTTGGCGCGACGGTTGCGCTGGACGACCTAGACCTCTTTGATGCGAAGGTCTATTCAACGCCCGTCGCTGTAGGAGGAGGATTGTTTAAGTTCTCACATGGTACGGTCTCCAGCCCGGCTCCGGCGACTATCGAAATCCTGCGGTCTAAAGGTTTTCCAATGGTCGGCGGGCCCATTGCCTCTGAGTTGGCAACGCCAACAGGAGTCTCCTTACTCGTTAATTTGGTGCATGAGTCTATCCGTTTCTATCCTTTGATGAGGCCTCTTTTAGTAGGTTATGGTGCTGGAGCGAAGGATTTCGCGGAGATGCCAAACGTCTTACGGATCACTCTGGGTGAGCCTCTCGAATACCAACTTCTTAGAGATGAAGTCGCAGTTATTGAGACAAATCTCGACGACGTAACCGGAGAGGTCATCGGGCATACGATGGATAGGTTACTGCAAGAAGGCGCCAGAGATGTGAGCATCATCCCTATGTTTACGAAGAAGAGCCGCCCCGGTCAGATCTTAAAAATTATAGCGGACAGAAAGGATGTGGAACGCCTCTCAAGGACGTTAATAGAGGAGACAGGTACTCTCGGTGTTCGAGTATATCCCTGCGTGAGGCACATCCTTAATAGAGAATCCATCTCGATAGACCTACTTGTCGACGATGTGAAGGAGCTCGTCAGTGTGAAGGTTGCCAAAGACTGTGCGGGGAAGATCATTCAGGTAAAGCCTGAATACGATGACGTGAAGAGGGTTGCGGATAAAACGAAGAAGAACATAAGGGAAATTACGAACCTTATTATGGCGAGGGCAAGAGAGGTTTTGCTTAAGGGGTGACCCTATGGACGACCTATCCGAGAAGTATGAGAGGCTGAGGCGTTTCATCGAGGAGAAGGGGAGGTATGGGGTGGTTATCGCCTTTTCTGGAGGCGTAGACAGCTCGACCTTGGCAGCTGTCTGCTATGATGTGCTCGGAGAACGAGCGGTTGCTGTAACAGCTAAATCCTTGACATATCCTTCCGAGGAGATGGACGAAGCCGAGAAGATAGCCAAGGAGATAGGTATCAAACATTATGTTGTGGAGACCGATGAATTATCAAACGAGAACTTCATTAAGAATCCCGAAAACCGATGCTACTATTGCAAAGGGGAGCTCTTGGACAGTTTACAAGGTTTTGCACAGAAGCTTGGATTTAAAGCCATCTTCGAGGGAACAAACTTCAGCGATTTAAGCGGTCATAGACCCGGCTTTAAGGCTATCAAAGAAAGAGAAAACGTCTTTAGCCCTTGGGCGGAAAACGAATTTACAAAGGATGAGATTAGGGCATTAGCCCAGGAATTGGGGCTGTCAGTCCACGATAAACCTGCATTGGCCTGTTTGGCGTCACGTATTCCCTTCGGTGAGCAGATAACGGAGCAGAGGCTCAATAGAGTTGGAAGAGCGGAGCAAATAGTCAAGAAAATTAGCGGAGTTCGACAGCTTCGAGTTCGAGATCATAATGGATTGGCGAGGATAGAAGTGGATAGAGACGAAAGAAACTTGCTTTTTAACGTTGGGATCATAGATAAAATTGCTGAAGATCTCAAGCAATTAGGCTTCAAGTTCGTCACGATGGATTTAGAAGGGTACAGGACAGGGAGCATGACAGCGACAATAAAAACTGGTGGGGACCAGAAGCTGGTGTCATAATCATCGTCCAACAATCCCTAATGTGAGAGAGGGACGACTTGCTTTATCGTTTCCTCCATAAAGTGAAACTTCACATTACGAAGATATGCGACTAACAGAAAAGAGGGGTTTGGGGGACAAGGCTTATTAATCGACTGTAAAAACTATACTCGACCGAAACTTGAAGCGCCTGTCAACAAAAAACGTAGCCATTATTGGAGTTTTTGCGGCGTTACATGTGATATTGTACTTCATGTCCTTTGGTTTGTGGCGGAACTGGGCCATATACTTGGAGCCCATCGAGGGAGTTGTTTTAGGTCCTTGGGCGGGTTTCTCCGCCGCCCTCATAGGCAGCCTTGTTGCCAGAACCGTCAAGCCCGTGGACGTTTGGATGTTTGGAATAGTCGCTGAACCCTTGGGAGTTTTAGCCGCTGGTCTTCTAGCGAGGGGACGGTGGAGGCCAGTGATGGCGATTTACGCGTTTATGCTAGCGGCCTATTTTGTTCATCCATTTGGGAGGTGGCTTCCACTCTGGACGATTCTGGACATCCTACTTGCCTTTGCCCTCATATATCCGGTGGCGAAGATTGGTAAAAGCTTGTTCGGGGAGAATGTTAAGCGTATACCCATATCACTAGTTCTTGTATCCTTCGTAGGCACGGTGACGGATGCTCTGACGCGAGTTTTCTTGTTGATTCCAGCTGGGTTATACACGTTCTTCGGCTGGTCTCCAGAGGTAGTGTACTCGATTTTCATAATGGGCGCGGTCGACTCCTATATAGAAGATGTGTTGGTTGTCGTAGTCTCGTTTCTTGTTGGAGTTTCATTGCTCCTCGCTCTGCGAAGGATGCCGGGTCTCAAACTTCCACTGGGTTAAAACATCCCATATCTAGAAATGAAGAGAGTGCCCATATGTGGATAAGATGTTAATTTTCCATATTTCCTGTTCTAGGAGAAACTGCACATTTTGTGGAGGATTAACAGGGAAAAAAGAAATCGCAGCATATCTAGCCACGTTGTATCGAGAGTTAGTTTTTCCTAATTTTAGTGGCGGGAGTACGATACTTCTGCGATAGACGAGAATATAGAGGTTTTAAGGCATTCATGGAATCCATTTAGTCTAAGCATCATTCCATGTATTCTGTTGGGTCAGGTATCGCCGCTTCTTTGAATGCCCTTTTTCGGTTTATGCATGATTCACATTTTCCACAGTGTTCTTGTTCATTGAGATAACAAGACCATGTTAGCTGAAATGGAACGCCAAGTTTCGCTCCCAGTTTAATAACTTCTGATTTTAGCATGCTGCTAAAGGGCGCTTCGATGGTTATTTCGCTCTCTGTTCCCAGCTGTGCGGTCTTCTCAAAGGATTTGTAGAACTCTCTTCTGCAATCCGGATAGAACGGTTCATCCGAGCCCTGTGCTCCGTAGAACACCTTTTTCGCGCCAATCGACACAGCATAGGCGACCGCTATGGAGAGGAAGATAGCGTTTCTGAAGGGAACTATGATAGGTTTGCTGAAGCTCGATGTCATAGGGATGCCCTCGTCGCAGAGCGAGGTAACCCCCTTAAAGATTTCTCTGAGTGAAGAAAGGTCTAAGACTTTAATGGGAACCCCAAGACTCTCTGCTATCTTTGAGGCATAACTGATTTCCTTCGTTCCGATCTGGCCATACCTGTAGGTCATCGCGTAGACATCGTATCCTTCGCTTTTCGCCCAATACGCGACCGTTGACGAGTCAGGTCCGCCGCTGAGCACAACAACGCATTTCTCCGTCTTCGCCACCGTCTCACCACCATCTGAACCTCTTTTCAATAAGCTTGAAGATAGAGGCTCCTATGAAGCACACAAGCTGTTCACTGACGAATAGATAGGGCAATGTCGCTAGCGTTGGTAAGTTAAAGAGCTGGTTAAGCATCCAGCTGACGCTGAACGCAATTACTGTGGCGACGACAATGCCAGCGACGAAATAGTTGCTCTTGAACCTTCGAGCCGTCAAGTATCCGAGCAGCCCTGCAAGAAGACTCATGACAGGCATGAATATCAGTTCGAAAGGTCCAGCGAAAGGGCTGAAAAGATTTCCAACGACCACACCAATGGCATAACCGATGGACAATATCCACTTTCGTGCTATGGCAGGCCTTATCGCACCCGCAACTCTGAACTGCAAAGCATAGAACGATATCGGAGCAAACACATAGACCAAAACAGCATAGAGAGAGGCAAAAACAGCTACCAGTGACAAATCTCTACTGTTTACTTTCATATCTCCTTTTTCGCCTCCCAACCGGGGTTTATTCAGCGGAACAGTGGGAGGCCCCACCACCCGCTAAGACAAGAATTCTGGGCCTCTCATTTAAAAGTATTTTGGGCTTGTAGAATTAAACCAACTATCTATCAATGTTGTATTTGCGGACGCACTGTCGAGAGGGGAGATGCTTATCTATGTCTCAAATGTGGCAGTTTCTGCTTCGAGTGCTTGCTCGACTCGACCAGTCTGTCCAGACTGCGAACCTTAGAATGTTTTTCAGAGAATATGTTAGTAGCAGAGTTCAGAAAAATTAAAGTTGATTCCTAAGCAACTACAAGGCACCATCCAAAAGGACGAGAGCAGTAATGCATGAAGCGCGTCTCTACCCTAGACTCATCCTCGCCTTCAGCACCGCCAAGGCGATCGCATCGGGCATCTCTATTCTCAACCTAGTAGTACTAGAGCAAAATCAGGTAGATCCATACAAAGATCCTTTCTAAGCCCTATGAATGTGCCAACAATGAGCCACTTACATTCTTCCACATTTTCTGATTAGCGCGCGCTTGTTGCCTTGCCCCTCTGACGCTAGATTCGGATTCCCAAACCCCAATTATTTCTTGGAAAACTGTAGATGTTTTGGTCGGCTACAAGGATGAGGATGGTGAGTACTATGGGTTTCTGGGTTCCCTCAAAGTTGCGGAGTATAGGTTATTGAAGGGAGTGTCAGAGAGATGCGCGTCTCTTGGTGTTCTTTCAATTGATGAGTCGAAGGTCCTGAGCGATGCCAAGGACATCCTTGCCAAGGGATGGATCAAGCTATGCGAACCTGAAAAGGAATTCTCTGAAGCGGGAAAGCAGAAGCTGGAGAAGGTAAGGAAGATCTTGGAGGAGCGCCTATGTGAAGTCCCTATTTTACCCTTTCCCCTTCAGTTGAAGGGCACGCGCCTATCCGCCGACTCTTCGCGGCACTATGGCTCCGCATCCAGACCCCCTCAATCGCGCTAACGTCCACCTGAGGGACAGCGCTTACACGAGGAGTCTTTCAGGCCTGATCGCGATATGGCTTCCTATTCCTCAACACGGAGTAGCAGCACATGAGGAGCCTCCTCGCTACCGCTACGGTCGCCACCTGTCTACCTCTCCTCTCAGCTATACGGTGATAGGACCTAGTAATAGCGGTATCATACTTGTGGACATGCGTCATGGCGGCCTCAACCATCACCCACCTCAGCCACCGGCTCCCCTCCCGGGTAATCCCACCATGCCTAACCGTACCGCCTGAAGCATGGGTAGACGGAACCAGACCAGCGTAGCTGCACAGCCTATCACCATCACTGAAACGGTTGATGTCCCCGACCTCACTCTTGACCAAGAGGGCAGTGTAGTAGCCCACCCCAGGGATAGTCATCAGGAGCGTGACCTCCTCATCCTCCCCAGCCATCTCCTTGAGCTGCCTGGAGACCCGCTTGATCTCCTCATTCAGAGGATTCAACACCCTGAGGTAGGATTCAACGGGCTCCAAGCCAAGGCTTCTAAGCCACTCCACACCCTTCTCCGTGAACAACCCATGATCTGACGGCGGTTTTATTCCTTCGTAGGTTAGGATGCTCCTGACCTTGACCCTGAGCCTCGTCCTCTCCCTCACCAGGAACGCCCTCCGACGCACCCTCTCCCTGAGCTCAGCCACGTCTCTGGGAGGCATGTAGGCTGATGGAAGGGCATCCAACCGTACCAGCTCCGCTATCGCCTTGGAGTCGACCCGGTCGCTCTTAATCCTCGCCTCAGCGATGTACCGGGTCTTCTTGGGATGGGACACCAGCACGTCATACCCATTCCTCCTCAGCTCCCGGTACAGAGGCGCCACCTGATTGGAAGCCTCCATACCGATCCTGTCTATCCTGTACTCAGAGAGGTACGGGAGGATCCTCTCGTTGGCCATCCTCCTCTGGCTGACCATCTTCCCATCTGAGTCCAGGATAGTCGCATAGGTCGACTCCTTATGCACATCCAAGCCACAGAACAGGGCGCTCATCGCTCTAGGAGGAGAGGAGGGCGAAGGAGGGTATCTTCGTGGACGACAGGTTCTGGCAGAGTATGATCGAGACTGGACGCGAGATAAATGTGGATGTGGCTAGGCTCGCGGAGCAGCAATAGCGGCGTGCTCCATCTCCCGCGTCGATAAGGCTTATTGAAGCCATGGCGCTATATGGAAGGATGAGGTTGACACTCTAACGACTTGCTAACCTGATGTGACTCCTTTGGCCGACCCATCCCACTACCACGCTCTCCTCAAGGACGCGACGAGGAGGAGGATAATCGAAATGCTGGGCGAGCAGGAGAGGGTGGGCTTCAAGGAGTTCCGGGACAGCCTCAAGGTCGGGGTCGGCACCCTCTATTATCATATAGATATCTTGTCAGACTTCATAACCCAAGACAAGAACCGCAAGTATATGCTAAACGAGAGGGGACGCCTCCTTTACCAAGCCTTGAAGGAGGGAACTATGCCGGCGGCTTTGAGGCTGGACCGTATCTACCAGAGTGGAGTACTCCGTTGGCTATTCCTCTCCCCGATTCTCGGCAGGATGAACAATGCGATTAAGTGGCTACCCCTATCGGCCCTCATACTCGCCCTCGGCGCTGTCGGAGCAGGCTTAGCAAGGCTCGACCCCCTACTCCTCTTCTACATCCCAACCACCAAAGGATTCGAGTTGACCGCCGCATCCTTCCTCTTCCACTGGGTGGGCGCCTTCTTCTTCGTAGACATCCTCGCCTACATCCTCTACAGAAGGCTGGGGTACGATGTTCATCTCTTAGTCTGCATGGGAGTGGCTACACTGCCCTTGGCCATCTATCCCTACTTACATATGGTTCTGTCCCTAACTGTACCGCCTATCATGGTGACCTACGTCCTGATGAGTGTACTCCTAGCACTCCAAGTTTGGAGCCTGAATCTACTCACCTCAGCCTTCTCCTACGGCAAAGGCCTACGCCTAGAACGCGCAGTAATCCTAGGCCTCACTCTACTCTATGCTAACATAGCTCTCCTAATTGTTCAAGGAAACCTAACCCTCACTGGATAGAAGAATAGGAACAAAAAGAGGGGAGGGGGTTGGTTAGAGGGAGTGGAGGACCACTGTTCGACCCCTTGATCTCGCCAGAAGCATGACCAAGGCTATCGCCGTAGCCACCACGACCAAGAGGATTACCAGCTGCGTCGACAGAATCTGCGGCGCTATAAGTTGAGCGGAGACCGCCGATATCGTCGTACCTCCGACCGTCACTTGGTAACGCGGGGTTGTAGCGGAAGGTGTGGTGGTCTCAGGCGTCTCGACGCCTACGGATGGGTCGTGGATCAGTGTTCCATTGAAGTGGGGGTAGCCGAGGTAGAGTCTCAGACTTGCGCCATCAGCCCTGTAGGCTGCTTTGACCGGCACTTGGAAGGAGCCTGAGGAGTTCTTGACCATGGCTGATGCTATGAACTTGAAGTACCCTGCCAGCGTCTTACCTTCTAACGCGAACTGCAGCTTAAAGTGGTCTTTGAGCCCTTTGGCGATCTCTATTGGAGTTTCGTCGTCGTCGGTTTTGCCGTGGGAGAGGCCGACGGCATGATTCTCAATGAGCATTTTGCGGGTCGTTGAGGAAGCCTCGAACTCGTCATCATCAATGTCGCTGGCCACAGTTTTGTTAAGGGATGCTAGGTGTATTTCGAGGGCGAGTCCCGTATTCGTCTTCGGGACTTTAACGCCATAGCTTTCAAGTCTCTCTAGTAATGGTTGGACTAGGTCGAGGTTCCACTTCCAGCCCTTGACGATGAAGCCCATCTTCATCTCGCCTGCTCCGACTGTATAGCTATAAACGACGTTACCACTCGGGTCCTTAACGTCCTCGGTTACAGTTTCTTTGTAGAATCTGACTCTGATGGCAATGTTGCCCTCAGCGAACTTGAAGCGTGGTAGTGCTCCCCCACACGGCTACAGGCCAGTCCACATAGATGGGATTATGGCAAAGATAAAACACCTGATGGAAAGCAAGCTTCAACCGGAGCAGATAATGAGCAAAATCATTGAAAATATCGTAGGAACCTTAGATATAGAGAGGATCATGGAATCCCCACCCTTACCTACCGATAGAGTAAGAACTCCGATAACAGCTATTGGGCCATACATCCAACGGCCAACGATAGAGCCGATATCGTCTAGACAGAAAGAGCTTAGCAGGAAGTTAGACGACGAGTTGAAAAGGCTAATGAGAATAAGATATCCATGGTACGGATGACTCTAAGACTAACACCGTCTACCAAGGAGCCATTCCCATCTCTCTCGCGCGCTAGCGAAAGCTTCTTCTGACACGTCCCTCTCCACCTAGCTCAGGGGAAAGGATCTTGACTGAAAGGTGGATCAGCCAAAGCCAAGAGCTGGTCAAGACCTTGGGGGAACTCGCCTCTAGGAAGGGGGAGGATCGGCTTGAGCTGGTCAACGCTATGGTCTTCGCCCTCAACGTCATAGACCGGAGCATCCAAGGTTGGAGGAGCTGGATACAGAACCTCACACTCATGTCTAAGTTCTCGGAGGACGAGCTGAGGGAGATGAAGGAAGAGCTCATCAAGGAAGCACAGGGCTTCATCGAGTACGATGTCAAGGTTTCAAACAACCACAGGGACAAGATGCCTCGAATAGCCGTTCAAGAAGAAAGGAGAAGGCCAGGCACAGGCTTCGCTGTATAGGCCACACCTAGTTGAGAAAGATATCTGCAGGGGGCCCTCAACTACTGTGGCTTCTTGATCAGCCTCGTATCGTTGAGATCGGACAATCCATCACTTCTTCCTCGAAGTCTTGGTCGGGCAGTCTGGGTTTAGGCAGAGCGCGCGCTTTAAGTCTGTTTTTGATTATTTAGGCTCATCATGGACCCGTTTGACGAGCGAAGCGTCTTGAGAGACGAAGGGCTTAGGGAGTTTTGTCAGCTTCTGATGGAGGTGGGCTTCGCGCGGTTGAGGGAGAGATGTCTTGATTCGCGTAAGAATCTTGTCCCATGCTGAACTGGACCAAGAGTTCTTCCGAAGGCTGGAAGCTGGACTCGCAGAGGTTTTCCCAGGAATCCGAGTTGTCCTCGACGACCAAACTCCCCGTCCTCCCCCCAGCTGTCTCAACCGGAGCCGGGGGCAATACAACTCGACCCTGATTCTCCAGTTCCTTCGTAGCAACGTCGAGAAAGGGAGAGATGAGAGGGTATTGGCTGTGGAGTCGGTCGACCTCTACGCTGGGCATCTGAACTTCGTCTTCGGGGAGGCGGATCCAGATGTGGGGATCGCCGTAGTCTCAACGTACATGCTGAGACCCGAGTTCTACGGGGAAGCTCCCAGTCCAGAGCTGTTCCTCAGCCGCCTCGTCAAGGAAGCCGTCCACGAACTGGGCCACACCTTCAGGCTGGGACACTGCCCTGACCCAGCCTGCGTCATGCACTTCTCCAACAGCATCTTGGACACGGACCTGAAAGGCCCTGACTTCTGTCCACGATGCAGCTTAAGCTGGGCTTGAATCGAAATCTTCATGGCCTGAGGAAGGTTCTGAACGGATAGAGGTTGAGTGAAGGTTTGGGATGGGCAGAGGTGCACGAGTCGTTGCAACATCCCGCGGTTCGTGAAGCTCTACTATATGAGGAGATGCCCGGTGATAGGGTAAGATGCATCCTATGCGAGAGAAGGTGCTTGATCTCACGCGGTCTCAAGGGCTTCTGTAAGACTAGATTGAATGTGGGCGGCAGGCTATACACCCTTGTCTATGGAGACCTCAGCGCTCTGGAAAGCAGGCCCATCGAGATCAAACCCTTCTTCCACTATTGGCCGGGCTCAACGGCCCTGACATTCTCGACATGGTCCTGCAACTTCGACTGCGTCTGGTGTCAGAATCATAATCTATCGAGGACTGAACCGAAACCAGTCAAATCCAACTATTGCCCTCCTGAAAGAATCGTGGAACAGGCCCTTCAGGGAGGAGACGATGGTCTATGCGTGAGCTTCCAGGAACCCACGCTCCTAACTGACTGGGCCGTCCCGCTATTTAGGATGGGGAGTGGGAGAGGGCTCTACTGCTGCTACGTCTCCAACGGCTACATGACCCTAGAAGCCTTGAGGCTGCTGAAGGACTCAGGTATGGATGGGCTCAAGATCGATTTGAAGGGGGACGCTGAGACCTACCGGAAATACTGCGGTGGAGCAGACGTAGAGAAGGTTTGGAGAAACATTCGGGAAGCAAAGAGATCGGGTCTTCATGTGGAGGTGGTGAACCTAATAGTCACTGGCGTCAACGATGACGAAGAATGCTTAAGGTGGGTGATAGAAAGGCACCTCAAGGAAGCAGGGGCTGAGACTCCTCTGCATTTCACTCGATATTGTCCAGCCTACAAGTTCCATAACCCACCGACAAAAGTCGAAACGCTGGAAAGGGCCTATGAGATGGCGAGGGAGGCCGGAGTAATCTACCCCTATCTAGGAAACGTTCAGGGCCATAGATACGAGAACACCTACTGCCCCAACTGTGGACAGAAACTAATCCAGCGACTCGGCTACACGATAGTCGAATACGAGGTTACTTCCGACAAGAAGTGCCCAAAATGCGGCCAAACCATCCCCATCACGGGAAAATATGTTAGAAAACGGCGCGGCCTCCCACTCTAGCGTGAAACGGTCGAGTGTTTCATAAGATTGGATGATGGAAATGAGGATGATGATCTTCTATACGCCACTCATTTAACGGGAGTATCCCTTGGTCGTGGATAAGGTCTTGGCGCTGCACGGGTTGTGGTCAATGCTGCAGTCGTTTCAAGGTCATCCTCCGAGCCTACGAGTATGCCTTGATAACGGAGAATTTCGGTCATATGGTAACGTGGATTGATGGCTTGGGAGACCCCTGCCTAGAGAAGGTTGGAGGCAGATGCGTCTTTCAGGACTGGGACGGTTCATGTAGACTGCAGTCGCTGGGCATGAAGCCTCTGGCATGCAAGGTTTGGCCCTTCATAGTTCACAGAGAGCATCCACTCAGGTTCGCCAGCGACGCCTCGTTCCGCTATAGGGGCGAGGAGTACTTCGTCTATGTGGATATGCGTTGCCCATGCGACGGGATGAACAGGGGCGACCCAGACGAGCTGCCCCTTATCGTGGCTGAAGCCGTAGAGATCAGTCGAGACCCAGATAGGCCGCAACGGTACACCACAGCGAGCGAACACTCATCAAATCGCTTCAAGGAGACCCACACCATTTAGCGCGCTGGGCTGTTTAATTATTTGGTTTTAAATGGTCTTTATTCCTTTCTTAGGATTTGGGGGACTTCTGGGGAGTAGGGGCTGGACGCCGAAAGGCTATAAGCGTGGTGACACCATGGAATGAGTTAGAATCGGAACCGCGGTAACGGGGCGACGTTACTGCGGTCTTCTGGGTGGCTGGCGTTCCGTCCACTCCACAGGATAAATGGTGGGTGGTGCAGGGGCGAAGTTGAGTAGGGGAAAGGGAGGTAAGGGTGGACGGCATCCGAGAAGTCTGGTCGCTCTTCACTATCTATTGGAGCGCGAGCCTCTGGCCTCGAACAGGGTGCTCGCCGAGAAGCTGGGGGTTAAGGTGGAGACCCTCTACGCCTATAAGTGTAGGCTTCAGAGAGGTTTCGTCAATCTTGACAAAACCTGTCCGGAGTGTCTGGAAGAGAGCGTTGTCGTCGACGAGGAGTCGGGTGAGAGCGTCTGTCGCCGTTGCGGCCTCGTGGTCGGCGAGTATCTGGAGCAGCTCTCCAGCGACCTGCCTTTTGACACGACCTACGCCCTGACGAATCATTTGGCCTTCGGGAAGAGTCTTGGCGGCACGCTTCCCAGAAATAAGCTGCATGAGGTTCTGGCGAAGGCTCCTGCCGGAACGAAGGATCTGCCGATCCGGAGCACCCAGATCCAAGTCCTGAGCGGCGCCGTGGAGCCGCCCGTCGTCAAGGCGATGCTGAGCTACGGCAGCAAGATGCTGAAGGGGCTCGGCTTGGACAGGGACGAGGATGTATGTCACGTCCTCAGCGACGAATATGGGAAACGCGTGAGGACGGTCGCCGGCTTCCTCCAGGTCAGCAGGGTGGAGGTTCAGCCCCACCTCGTCGCCAGGGCGGCCCTGTACCACATTCTGATACAGCTGTACCCTGAGAAGGCTGAGGACGCGCGTTGGAGGTTTCCCTTCCAGGAGCGCCACCTGGAGCTGGTGGAGCAGCTCGCCCTCTTGGCGAAGAGGGCTGAAGCGAAGAAGGCCTGAGAAGGAGCCAGACTTTACACGTGTAAAGAATCGTATTACCGAGTTCCAAGCCCGTCAGCTTCTAGCGGCGCCTCCTGAGAGGCGCGCTGACCTCCTGAAGGCGGAAAAGTAACTCCTGAGGAGTTACTATTTCTCATGTGAGGTGAAGGGTTGGAGACCAGGAGGACAGTAGCCCTCTGGATAGTCATGGCCCTGATGCTGTCGGGGATCGGCGTGGGCGGGCTAACGGCCTACGCAATAAACACGATCACGGTCAGCATCCCATACAACGTGACGATAGGCTTCTCCAATGTGTTTCAAATCACCGCCATCTCCATGGCCGGCTACGACAGCGTCAACAACATCTACACTCAGGTCCTCGTGACCGTCCAAAACATAGGGTCCGCATCGGCGTCGGGGACAGTCGCCGTCTACTTCTACAACTCCGGGAGCACGCAGATCGCCACTGGCAGCGCCGCCACGAACGCGGTTAACGCTGGGGCCTCGGTCCAGATCACCGTCGGTCTGACATGGGTTTCGGGCTACAACGTAGGATCCCTCTCGTCGGGCAGGGCCTCCGTGGGGTAGCGTGATGGAGCTCACTCTCCTCTTCTGGGCGTATCTGGCGCTGGCCGTGGGCCCCCTCATCCCCGTCCTCCTCCACTGCCTTCGGGGGAGGCGGGTCGACGACCACGTTTCTGGAGCTGATCAGGTCGACGAATACGAGCTCTACCTGAGGACCGGGGTGTCCAAGTCAGCCGAAGGAACGGGGAAGGAAGAGGGTGAGCCGCTGATCTACCGGAAGAAGAGGCGTGGTTAGGACCTTGGGCGCCGACGACCCCCGGGGCCGGATAGGGTCGTCGGCCAAATAATGGGGTGAGTCAAGTTGAGCGTGGACGTCACCAGCTTCGTCCTAGGCTTCATGTCCTGCGGGATACTGAGCCTTCTCATCCTCTACCTGCAGACAGCTAGGGAATTGAAGAAGCTAAGGGGGAAGTAGGGACTCTGGGTTTAGAGACCGTTGCCTTCAGCGGCGAGCTGCAGAAGCTCGACGAGAGCCGTTCGGCGTTCATAGTGAGCTTGAAGGCGCTTAGGGCTTTCATCCTCTCGCCGACCCTCCTCGTCGAGTACACGAAGTTCGAGGATCTCCTCGGCGACTTCCAGGACAAGATCGTGACCCTCGTGGAGGCCGTCGAAACCCCGATCCCCGGCATGCCCCCCTACGAGGCAGTCAAGGAGCCGGAAGGGGAAGCCGAGATGGCGGTCGAAGGTAAGTTCAGCTGGTGGAGGGCTGTTGCCATCGTCTTCGCCATCGTGGCGTGCTACGTGGCCGTGGAGAAGGGTTACCTGCCTAGCCAGTTCTTGGCGCTGATCATCGTCCTCAGCATAGTCCTGATGTTCCTTCCCCAGATCCTAGGCCTCGTCCGCCGACTGCTCCAGCGCGGTGGAGAGGAGGAAGAGAAGGCGCGGGGCATGAGGCTTGAGGACTGGGTCCACGAAACCTTGGCGAAGATGCGGAAAAAGTACACGTCGGCGCGTTTCCTCATCAAGGTCCAGAACCAGACGGCGGAGAGGCTGCCCCAGTACAGGGCGCTCGGCGTAGACGAGGCGATGTTCAACCGAAGCACATACTTCAAGGAGACCCTCCCACACGAGTTCATGAGCCAGATAGGTGAGATAGAGATCGCCTGCGACAAGAACTGCTGGATAAGGCGCAGCCTCGTGATCAGCGCGATCGTCCAGGCGAGGCAGGCGGCCCAACATGTGCAGGGAGTGCACCCGACTTGAAAGCTGAATCCCTCGGCTTTAGTCCGACGGTCTGGTTGGAGAGCCTCTTCAAACGGATCGTGGAGAGCGAGGCAGGCCGCGGTGGAGTGGAGGCCCTCTGCCAGTACCTGGACCAGATCGACTTCATACCGGATATCGTCCCCCTGCGTCAGGCCATGAAGGGGGGAAGCATCTTCTTCGAGACGGCGATGGCGAAGTGCAGCAAGGAGCTCCTCAAACGGCCCGTCGCGGCTAGGGAAGACGAGATCGTCGAGTTCTTGGGCTGCGCCTGCGAGAAATGCGGCTTCAGAACGACTCTCAGGAACCTCCTCGAGTTCAGAAACCGGTGCCCGAAGTGTAGGGCTGAGCTGCGTCCCCTGTACGTCAAAGTCCTCATGGACATGGTCAACGGTGGGATGGAGACCACGCCCGAGGCCATCATGATGAACGCGGCCTACGACAGGCTCACCGAGTCCTATGTCGCCGCGTTCGAGGCCCTGAAACTCGTCATGGACGAGACAGCGCGGGTTTTCGGGTGGGAGCGCTTCCGAATCGAGGACCCCCAGCTTCGCAACTACCTGGACAGCTACTTCCTAGGCAGGTTCGCGGGTGAGACAAAGACCCCGAGGGAGGAGAAGCAGGTCCTCCAGTTCCTGGCGCGCGGCTGCATGGCAGGGGCCTCGCTGGATGACGCTAAGAAGCTGATCCGCCTCGGCGTGTGCGTGGTGAAGTACGGCTACCTCTTCGAGGTCCTCGGCATAACCGGCGCCTACGGCTTCTACGCCCAAACCCTCTCCGAGTACGGCGAGCTCTACAACAAGATGAACGAGCAGATCCGGATGGCCTACCTGGACATGTATGCCACGGCCGAGGGGGAGGGCCAGGTGACGATAGTCAGCGAGGAACATGCAGGCTACTACGCCCCATGCTTCATCATGCCCCGGGGCTGCTGGGAGTCGGGGAGCATCAGCAAAGAACTCGTCCTGAAGCCCGTGTACGGGCTGCCGGTCTTCCCCAAGGCCGACTTCGGCGCCCTTCAGACGGTCTACGCCCGCCTCGGCGCCGGGAAAACCTTCCTGCTCAGCGCCATCGCCTGCTACAGCGTCCTCTCCAAGCACGAGGTGGTCTTCTGCCCCCTCAACGACAAGAGCAACAGCCTCAGCCTCGCATGCATACCCATGTTCGGGTACGATAAGAGGACGAAGGACCTCCTCGAGACCCTCAACGTCCTCGGGGTAGAACCCCAAGGCGTCCCGACCCTAACGTTGACGGTCCTCAGGAAGGGGGAACAGGTCCGCGACGTCGACCAGCATCCCCCCACGGTCTTCGACCGCGTCGTCGAGGTGGAGAACCCGCGCAGCTTCCAGGTCGACTTCCGACAGGTCATGAAAGAACTGAAAGAGGTGGCTGAACCGTACGGCTTCAGCAGGCCGGTCGGCCTTATCTGCGTCCGGAACATGGATCGCTTCGACGCTGACGCGAACATGAACGTGGATGTGCAGGCCGCCTCGAACCTCCTCAGCCAGTTCGACAGGTGACGCAAGGGAAACCTAACCCTCCCAGCTCGCGTCGTCATCGACGAGATCTCGTACCTAGCAGCATCTCAACTCATCCTGTATGCCGGTGACGCTGCGCGGAGCGGAGCCACCGTGAGCGACTTCATCAAGGAGAGCCGGCGAAATAGTCTTTCGATAGATGTGGCAACTCAGCTGCCCTTGGAGATCCTGTCAGACATCAGGAACGCTGCGACCAACGTCTTCTTCCGAGACCTAGCTATGAGCAGGGACAAGGCTAGGAGCCAGATCGACTTCCTCCTCGACAGCCTCCAGCTCGCCGACCCGACCGTCAAGGACGTGGTGGCCAGCATCAACAACCGCGGACTCCTAGGCAAGGGATTCTGGTTCTGGTACCACCAACCGACGAAGAGGATAGAAGTCATCAAACCTGCTCCACCCACCTTAGCGCGCGCGCTATGCCACCCCGGGGTCGTCGGATGAGGTCCTGGTTGCGGGTGGTCTGGAGGGTGGCTGGTTTCCAGGACGGTTTCCGAGCCCCGTTCCACCATGAGAGGTAGTCGCCTTGCCTAGTGGCATCTCGAGGTGTTTGCTTATCTTCGGCTTTAAGTTCCCGTAGATCTTCCCGTCGGCTTCCCTGCGGATCACCTCAAGCCCAGACATGGCGTTCAGCTTCTCGTTGACCCTTTGCCTGCTTCCTCCGGATGTGGCGTTCACGTAGAGGCATTTCTCCATGATCTCGCTGAGGATGGTTCCCTTTCCGATTGCCTCGCAGAACTTCAGGATCTTCTTCTGCTCCTCATCCAACCCGCGCACAAGCGTCAGAATCTGGTTTTTGGCGTCTTCTAGGAAGTCTTTCTGCAGCTTCTCAACCGGCGCGACCTCGTAGGTGACTGTCCCAGTTATCTTCGGGATCCTCTTCACCAGTTCGTCGAGGATCTCTTGTCTGTTGAATGTGGGCAGCTTCTGGAGGACCCTGCTCACCAGTCATCGATGTTGATGTCCGTCCTCTCTCCCTTAAGCTCCATCAAGGCCTTACCGACAGCGTCTATCTGCCTCTGCATGGCATCCACCTTAGCGAAGAAATCATGTCTGATATCGATGAGGTCCTGGCTCACCCTAGCGTAATATTTCATTCCCTCTACGTCCAAGACCTTCGGCTGCGCTGGGGAAGCTTTAACTGAGACAAGGATTTCCGGGCGTTTGACGGTTTCAACGTCGATCTCTCCCTTCGCTATCCCAGTCGCAGTCTCGTCGTCAAGCTGGGGATCTTCCTAATCGCAGACCACTTCACCCTCCTAGTCCTCGACATTTGTCCCAGGTCAACCCTCCATTCATTTAAAAAGGCTAGAACCAGCCCTATCAGAAGCCAAGCTATGAAGGGATGGTGAACAAGGTGATTGAGCGATAGCGCGCTACGTTGACCTTCAATGTTCATGACAACCTTTTTCATCTAGATAGCACAATACTAGAATACTGGCGAACCATAAGCATCCTCAAACGTGCCTACTCCTTCACCCAAATCTTCTAACGTGATTTTTTGGTCTTTAGTTCTAAAACTGAATTCTCTGGGCATGACTGCGTATTCTATGTATGCTTGGGATCCGCCACCGTTCATGGCGAACCGTTTTTCTGCGTAGGCCTCTAAGACTATTCTGAGCTCATTATCCTTGTCCCATCCCTCAATGGTCCATGTTGATATTTTCCCTCTTTCTTCTGAGATCTTTAGTTTCGGCTTCCTGAATCTGATGTATCTCTTATTTTCGTGATCATAGAAGCTCATGGATCTGTGGAGATACCTTCTTGAGTCCTTCCCGGTTTTTAGGCAGAAGAACGAGGCCGTGGAACCGTTTTGGAAGACGACTCTTGCCCAGTGGAAAGGGCCATACGGCATGACCCCGACGACCTTCTGCAAGTGGGCGGTTCCCACAAACTCTTCTCCGAGCACATTCCCCTCAGCGTTTGAATAGATATCTACCCATCCCGCTCCGAACGGGGGAATGAAGACCCCATGCGCACTCCTATTTTCAAGAAGAACCCCCTCTGTCATCTTCAAATGGACGAGACCATCGATCTTCAATTCGTATTCGGGGAAACCGCCCTCAAGGCTTATCTTTTGATCGGAGATTTCGGAGACTACCGCTTTTTCTCTAGGGCTGACCACTATTATTGGGTTGGTGACTCCTAGATCGTGCATTCCCTTCCCATCACATATCCAGCCCGCTGTTACCGCTTGAAATGCGCTTCGATCAATCTTCTTGAGGACAACTTCCTCGCCGTTGAAGATCATGCTCCTCCCGAATTTCCTGAATATTAGAAGCATCATCTGCCTTCCGTCTTGGCCAAAGAATAGGAACCACCAGTACTCCTTTCCCAGAGGAGGCAGGGCTTCGAAGCTGTACATCACCCTGTCTAAAAGCTCTCCACTAACGTTTGCATCGTTTATGGAACTGAGCCTCCGGAGCAGAGCGTATGTTCCTCTCATCCCCTTGATCTCGTCTACTGTGTGTTTTATACCATCGAAGGCTCCGTCAGCAATCTTCATTTCAACAACCATTGACAGTGTGATTTCCCACTTTTTCTAAAGCCTTGATCTTCTGATACATGACTAGGCGCGTTGATTCTAAGCCGACCGCAGCGAACAGTCTCATCCTACACCACATCTCATCGAGTCCCTGGAGGGAAACAGTCGCCTTGATACAATTCTTTAAGAGTTCAAGGGTGCTGTTGCTGCCTTTTGATAAATCTAGGTCTTCCAGATTAACATCGAGGTTGATGGTCGCGTCTTCCCGTCTTCCAGATATGGCCTTAACGTACTCCACGATATTTCCTGTGGTTTTTATGACGTAGCTTGTGATTGGAACGTCTTTGTATGTTATGGTAAACTGAATCATTTGTGGACCTAAGACCCTGAGTAACAACCGAGAGAGATCTATGACATTGTGCACGCCAACTTCCCTTGTGTACTCTTCGACACATGGATCTGCCCCAGCCTCAGCGGCAATCCTCATGTGCGTTAGAAGTTTCTCTGTTTGGGAATCGGATGTAGCGTTCCACCCGAACCTCAACGCGTCGAGTACGTATCTTATAAAATCTTCTAAAGGCACTTTCTCCTCTAGCTTCATAGAAATTCTAGTGTGCTCGATGAGTGTGTCCAATGTCCAGAACTTAGCATGGCAGTGGGTCGCCAACTCCTCAAGCCTTTCCCTGCTCACGTTTTTCAACTCGAACACGGAATGCATCTCATCATACTTGGTCCAGTCGCGTTCAACAATCAAGCCTTCCTGCTCCAAATCTCTATACAGTCTGGTTCCAGGGAATGGAGTGGCGACGCCGAAGCCTACGCCTGACAAACCTATTTTCTTGGCGTATAGGGGAAATCCCTTTATCTCTTCCTCTGTTTGGCCGGGTAGACCGATGACAAATGTGCCTCCAGCCCATGCACCGTTACCTTTCAATATCTTTACGGCTTTCTCCTGCATTTCCAGGGTTATGCCTTTCTGTATATTCTTCAAGTCTTCAGCTTTGGGGCTTTCAATCCCCATCTCATAGTTGAGGATGCCGTTCTTACACATCTTCTTCACAAGCTCCGGGTTCCTTACTATGCTGTCCGCCCTAACCATGACGGAGAACCTAATATCCAAGTCGTGTTGGTGCAATAGGTCACACAAGCAGTCAACCCTTTTAGGAGAACCCATAAAGTTTGGATCCGTCACAAAGATGTATAGCGGTCTTCCCTTGTGAAATGAAATTATTTCCAGCAGTTCCCTCATCACGTTTTCTGGCGGGCGAAATCGTTGATGCCCTTTACTCATCAAGGGCTCACAGCAGAAGCTGCACCGACCCCAGCAACCTCGGGACATACTGATCACGTCCCTCTCCCTTTCCCCATCGATCGCAATGTGATCCTTGTATTCGTGCCTCCTCAGATGCCGGGCCGGGAATGGTAAGAGGTCCAAATCCTCGATGAGCGGGCGGTCGCCGTTGTGAACTATCTTTTCATCCTCTTTGTGGGATAGGCCAAGGACATCTCTGGGAGAGCCCTTCTGCACCAGTTCCTTCATCGTGCATTCCCCCTCTCCCCTGACGATTAGATCAACCTGTGGATGTGAGAGTAGCTCATCGGGGATGGCTGTCGGGTGATAGCCGCCTAGGACCGTTGTGCACCCTTTTTCTTTGGCTATCTTCGCGATGCGTAGGCCTTCGTTGTGGTCCGCTGCCGACATCGAGATGCCGACCAGGTCGGGCCTAAAGGAATTAAGGAAGTGTTCAAGGGGAGCCTGTTCAAGCTCCATGTCGATTATGTTGACATGTTCGACCACATCCTCTATTGCAGCAGCGATGTACTCCAAGCCGATGGGGATCAAGTCTGAGGCAAAGCCTAATCCCTTTCTTCCATCTGGCTTCACTAACAGAACCCTTCTAAACATCGTCTTATGCTTCCTCCTCTCCATTTTTGCCTGCGAGTCCACTCATGTTCCAAATCGCATCTCTCACGATTTTCCCATGTTTCCTCCAGTAGTAAAGACCAGAAACGAGTCCAGTCAACGGAAGAAAGAATCCAGTGACAGCATTGCGAACTAAGGGATTGCGAAATTGGTTCTCCAGAAAAGACGACCCCCAAACACGAACGTTAAACTCCCAACATTTCGTTAGAAGCTTCCATCGTGATCTTGAAAAGGAGTCTAGATCTGCCCCACGCTGGCTCTTCAAGAGGCAGTCTTCCAGAGGAACGAAGAGTAATGGGACCAAGAAGGCTCGATATTTGTCTAGATCATCGAGTAATTCAAGGGTCTCCGTCATGTCATCTTCAGTTTCATCAGGCAGACCTATGATCAGAGTGGCTAGTGGATACCAGTTGTTATCGTTTAGGATTCCGAAGGCTTGGCAGACAAGCTCTTGCCATTCTTCAGGTTTATATGGAAGGGTTTTTCCAGCCATGTATTTTCGGATAAGTCTGGTGCTTCCGGTTTCTATGCCTGTTTCAGCTGTCACAATCGGCTTCCCATCACAGCTGTAAAAGCTGTGTTCAATCAGCATTTCCGATATTTCTCTCACCATCGTAGGATCGTAGACGACTGGAGCCAAGGACATGTGAGCGGGTTGAATGGCCTTCACTCCGGGGTGCGATGAGATTTCTTTAAGCAACTTTAGGACCACTTCCTTTTTGGGGATGAAACCGTTGTTTTCAGCGCCGTAGAGGAATATGTCTTCTGTGCTGAGACTGATCATGTCAGCGCCTTCTCTGATGTTGACCTCTACCTCTTGCATAATCTTGTTAAGCGGGAAGTCTCTTCTTCTCCGTATTGTTGGTGTGCAGAACTGACAGTTTCGACCGCAGCCTCTTGAGATCTCCACGAATCCATGAATCGATGCGTGCTTGATCGTCGGTATTTCTTCATATTTGGCACATGTTTCGGCGCGAATAATCTTGGGGAGTTCTTCTCCCTTCAAAGCTTTGGTAAAGAGCTCTGAAACTATTGTTTCAGATTCTCCTATCACTACGCAATCGATTCCATAACGTCCTATCATGTTCTCATGTTCGAGTTGCCACGCTCCAGCACCACCAACAATGATCTTTGGTCCATACTTCTGGAGACTCCTATGTGTGATTAATTTTCGGAATTCTATTGAGTTGAGGGGCTCTCCTCCGCCAATTAATGAGGAGTATGTTTTACTTACGTATCCCATACCCAATGGGTCCATCGTTGATATGCCGATGACCTTTGTGTTTGGGCCGACGAAGGAATCAAGATTGTAAGGATGAACGGTGACAACGTCGGACTCGCCATATCCATTCTTCAAAAGAACTGCTTCAACCTTTCTAAGTCCGTAGGGCGCGTATTTCGCAGTACCGCTCACATTTTTTCCCACAGGCGGGTACAAGCCCCTTCTGGGAAACCACAACGGTATCAACGGCTTCGGAAAACCCCCCGTAAAGGCGGCGAATGGGCTGTCATGATAGTCGCTCATCTCCGTCGCTGAACTTGTTAGCACAATTTTAGCTCCGTATCCATGCGTCATTTTTCCCACTCTAGAACTTCCAGTCTAAGTCGATCTCGTCGTTATGAGTCGCGACTCTGAATACCCTTCATTCGCATACCACCACGAAAGGCATGTTATGTCCTCCCGCGAGGGGCAACGAATCCCACTTTGGATTCAGCGTCTAAACCAAGTCAGGGAGATAATCCCTACCGTTGTAATGCCTGCTCCAACTCTCTCAAGTGCAGGTCCTTATGCTTCTTCATGGTGGAGAGTATGTATGTTATGAAGAGTTTGCCCTTCTCGAACTCTTCAAGCAATCGTTCCACATTGGCTCTATGTTTCTGGTCAATGATTTCTTGTAAGCGCCTTGACAGGTTCTCAACGATAGGGGTTACTTCATTGTCGACGATCCTCCTGAGGAAGCTCTCCAACGCGTCCATGAACGAGAACACGGCTATGTAAAGCCTCTTTCTCCCCCTTCGTCCAGCTGCGACAACGAATCCCAATTCCTCTAGTCTGGATAGTGCTACGCTGACCAGCGACGGGCTGTAGCCTGAAGCCTTTCCCAGCTCTTCCTGAGTCATAGCATCGCCGGAGACCAGTAGTATACCCCATAGGCCGCCGGTGCATTCGCCGAGACCCCATTTGTCTGTGAGACGACCGAGCCTTTGAACGAATTCCATGGTTACCGCATCCGTCATCTCCGACGCACCTAGTTTTCAGTATCTTCTGAATATTCGAAATATTTAAATATTTTCTAGAGGAGGAGAGATCAGGGAACTGGACAGATGACTCGAAAGGCGCTTGCAGATCTGGCAAGGACTTTACTTACCCCTCTACTGGTCATCGCCCCCGGCCTCCTAACCGTCGTCCTTGGGGTATCACTCGGTTATGTCCCCTTAGCAGCAGCTGCGCTGATTCTTCTAGTCATGATCGCGACCCTGCTGTCATCCATATACCTCAGTAAGCCCCTTGGGAGACTTCTCTCACTGGACCACGTATCGGTAAAAGCGTCTCACATCACGTACGGACTGTTCATCCTGTTCTTGGGCGTGCTCTATGGGCGTTACACGGTCATGATGTCGATGCTAGCCTGCCTGCTTTCCTACGGGCTGTACGAGTACTTGCACTGGTCCAGACATGAGGATGTGCCCTTCATAACAAAGACTTTAAGGCTCCTTGGAAGCCCTGAGGAAGTGGAGGAGAGACCCTTCCCCAGCCCAATCTATGCCTCTTTGGGAATATTGTTCACATCAGCCTTTTTCACACCCCAAATAGCCAACGCTGCGATATCTGTCTTGGCTCTAGGCGATGGCTTTGCCGCTCTGGCAGGAAGGATTGCTGGGAGAAATCCGTTACCAGTTAATGGAAGAAAAACAATTGAGGGCTCTCTAACAGGATTTTTCATAGGCGCTGTAGGCTGCCAGCTTTTTTTGCCCATTAAATTGGCTCTGATCGGCTCCTTTGCCGGGATGTTGATAGAGGCTTTGCCATTACCTTTGAATGATAACCTCACTGTTCCCATATTCTCCGCTATTTGTATGACCCTTGCACTTGGCCTCGCAAGCTTATAGTTTTTGAAGTCTAGGCGCGCGCTGTAATCGACTGGCTGTGGGAGCATTACGGCGAGGAAGTTCCCGCCTCCATCGGAGAAAAGGCGCGCATGAAACATTGAAGATGGCGAAACTCTTGAAGTGGAAGACGCCGGCCTACCTGATGGCTGAGCGCATAAACGAGGACTTGGCTCGGCGGGCGAAGATCGTGGAGCTGCCTCTTCCCGAGAAGGACGCCCTACTCCAAGAACTCCTCAGCCCCAAGGAGGAAGCCCATGGCAAAAAGAAGCCTGCTAGCCCCGGAATCTTACCAACCCTCGGTGCTCAGGAAAAACCCATTCGGGTTGGTAAGAACCGAGATCGTCTCTGACATGATGTGCCGTTTTCGGCCCTGCAATAACTCTAGAATAGACTGAAGGTGTGCCCCGGGGTACATCAGTTGGAGGGCCAAGTAACCGCGCGGTTACTCCAAGAGAGCATACGTATTTCTCTAATGAGGACTTTGAAGGAGGTGAGAACAACGAGCGAGAAACTCTATGTGAAGTATGAGGTCGAGGAGCAGTTCAGGGACAAGGTCTACGGCGGAATCCCGAAGAGTGAGGAGATGATCGTGCCGTGGCTCGTCGGCCGCGGCGTCCCCAAGCCTGTTGCGGAGGAGTTGGCGGTCTCTATCAGTCTGGGTATCAAGTCGAAGGGAGAGAGGCAGGAGGAGGTGGAGGAGCTGGAGCCTGAGGTATCGAAGGCGTGGACCGGCTTCCTAAGCGACGATGAGGGGCTCTACGTCGAGGCGCGGCAGGTGAAGGCGAGTCTTAAGGAGGCTGCGAACATCCTCTATAGGACCCCAGCGTACAAGCGTCAGTTGTTGGGCTATCGCCAAGTCATCAATCACGGCGTATTCGTGCATCCCGACAAGATCCGGCTGATGAAGGACGGTGAAGTGGTGAAGAGGCCTGATGGGTGGGATGAGTCGCCGATCCACGTGATGGGGCCGAGGGGGGAGAGGACGGCGTTGAAGAGGCAGGACTACGTGAGGAACGCCACTATCATTTACCAGATTTGGGTGACCGGCGGGTTGTTGTCTGAGCACCTGTTGAAGACGATGCTGACGTTGAATCAGGAGCAGGGACGCGGCGCGAGCAGGAGCCAGGGCGCGGGGACGTTCGACGTGAAAAGGTTCCAGAAGCTAACCGATTAGACATACCAGCCCTCATCTAGCCAAGCCTTGCCAAGAGACTATCCATGCCTAACCGGCCCTGCCCCTTCCCAGCCAAGAGACACGCCGTCCCAATCCGAACCTATCCAAGAGACCTTCCCTCCCGTCCCGCCCCAAGCCAGCCCCGACCAGCCCAACCCCAAGCCAGCCAAGAGACAACCCCAACCGAACCGGGCCGTGCCAAGAGACAACCCCAACCGAACCGGGCCGTGCCAAGAGACAAGCCCAACCGCGCCAACCCTCTCCCATAGCGCACGCTCCAAACCCAGGGAACCAGCCCAGCCAAGAGACAAAATCTTCCATACCAATCCGTTCCAACCCATACCAGCTCAAGAGACAGTCCAGTCCCCACCAAACCGGACCCGATCCAACCCAAGCCTCGAGCCGGGGGACATTCCAGACCGATCCATACCAGTCCAAGAGACGAGCCAAGCCCAAGGGGTGGGAAGAAAGTTATTCGGAACATTTCTCTCCTGAGGCGGACCGAGTTGGAGAACTTCAGCTCAGTTCAGCGCTGGTTAACGAAGCTGGACAAGAGGAGCGGCAGCGCCAACACGAGGGAGGTCTACCTGCGCTACTTTCGCCGGTTCTGCGAGTACGCGGGCCTGAACCCGGATCAACTCATAGCTGAACGGCAGGGTGACCTGAGGAGCGAGGACCCGTTCGTCAGGAGGCGCGCCGAGGAGAGGCTTGACAAGTGGTTCGTGGAACTCGACAAACAAGGCCTTTCTAGGAACACGTGCGCCCTAGCCTTCAACGCCGTGCGAAGCTTCTACAAGGGAAACTACATGCGTCTGGAGGTCGAGGAGACGCCTTCGGCCTGGCCCGAGAAGCATAAGCCGGGACTGACCAAAGAGGACCTGAAGGCCATCTTGGACGGAGCCGAGAAGCCGATCCACAGGGCAATCATCCTGTGCCAGGCCCAGTCAGGCCTCAGCATCTCAGACCTCCTGAAGCTTCGCGTCGGCGACATCAAGAAGCAACTCGACGACGGCGCGGAGCGCATCCACCTGCGGCTTCAGAGGGAGAAGGAGAAGGAGAACTGGTTCGACACCTTCTTCGGCGCGAAGTCGACGGAGGCTCTAAGAAAATACTTGGAGACGAGAGACGACCCGTCCATGGACGAGAGGCTGTTCCCGTGCACGGACAGGAACGTCGACAGGGTCCTCGCGAGGCTTTCCCTAAAGGCTGGGCTCGGCTTCACGGCGAGCAGCCACGACCTGCGCAAGTTCTTCTCCACAAGCCTCAAGATGGCGAGGGTGAACGACCCCGCCTTCAACGAGACCCTGATCGAGTACTGGATGGGACACTCGCTGGGCAAGGTCCGAGGCTCGTACTTCGTTCCGCCCTTCGAGGAACAGCTACGCCTCTACAAACTGGCAGAAGAGAGGCTAGAACCTTGATGGAGAAGCCTCGAACACTCGATGAAATAATTGATTTTTGCCGAGAGATTCAGGCCAGGTTCAGTCCGTCAAGACATCTCAGAGAGGAGGGGGGACAGTACCGAAAAGCCCTAATTGAGCTTTGTCGTCGTTGCGGGGACTCATCCTGTCCCGAAGACTGCGAGGTGAAGAAAGCCTATCTCGCCGAGTCCGAGGTCGTTGCGAGATCTGACTTTGTGCGTCCCGGAGTGTTCTTGCGCCATGGTGAATCGATGATGAATCGAGTGAATCGGATCGTGAAACGAATCGTGAATCGCGCTGGTGAATCGTGAATCGCGCTGAATTACTTCCTTATGATGAGGAGAAAAAAGGGGGAGGTTATTGGAGACTTACTCGGTTCCTTTGATCATTATGTTGCCGACTGCTAACGTGTTGTCCTTCAGCCTAGTCCATTGGGCGTTACGTGGAAGTTGTAGTGTGCCCCAACTTCTGTGTAGACATCCATGATTACCTCGAATTCTTCCCAGATTGCTTGACCACCTTCTCTCCAATACAGACTATTTTCTAGCTCTGGGCCAACCCAAATTATCTTGTAATGTTCCGTTCCGGTTCCGCTCGCTTCTGGCTGGTTACCGTTCCACTCATTGGTACACCAAGCATCCGGAGTCCAAGCTGCGCCATCAAATCTTGCATCGTCCCAAGCCTTGCTCCACTTCATCACCAGATGGTCATTAGCGTACGTTGGGTCGCCCCACACTTTTCCATCCAGAACTCTGTCTACGCCGTCCGCTTTTCCAACGAAGACCCGTGCGGTATAGTTGTATCCGAACTCATCGAATCCCGCTGCCATAACTGGAACCGTCACTGAGAGCACTAAGACCGCTGTCATCATTGTTGCCGTCATAAGTTTTGTTTTCATTTTTTCACTCTCCTTGATTATTGGTATTTGTTTCATGGCGCCCCACCTCGGCGCTCTGGGGGCAACTCTGTACTTCTTCCCAGCGCTAACTCATCTGCAGGACGTGCTCTCGCCCGAGGATCCCAGACGTTCCATCAGCACAGAAAAATCGAGGCTCACCATAAATCCGATGAATGATAACAGATTGCGCCATTTGGCATACACGGCGCCGCAGGACACCAGACCCCCTTGAAGAGGTTATAAAGAAAGACTTAAGACTTTTGTATAATTCGTCGTCATCTTCTAGACGGCAAATTCAGAAAAAAAGGCTCGCTCATCACATGATCTGAGTCTTCATTGTCTTCGCTGTGGACTTGGCGATAGGGGAGTCGGTATCAATGTCTCGCACTCAGTCCGAGATAGCGGAGTCTTGGAAGGAATCACCTTTAGAATCCTTAAAAGAGAGCAAAAATGCCGAGCAACCCTACGAGGACAACACCGTTGATCGTCTCAACAGTGGGTCAGCCAATAATCAGCTAGCTCGTCCCGCCAGTAACCAGCTAGGGGGTCGTCTGGCTTGTTACACAAGGTCGCCTACGAACTGCTCTGGTGAGAACTCATTCGGGAGATCCATTTGCTCTGGAGAGTTAATACAGGATTTGGCGAGCGAGGGTTTCAAGGCCAAGATATGGGCTCCCCTTCCCCAACACAAGACTAGCGGCCACACCCATGTCGTCGTTCTCTGCACGCTCGAGGAGAAGTTGCGGATCGGTGGCATCAATATCGTCCATGTTGGAGACGAGACTAGGGTGGTCAGGTCATCTCGTGTATTCAGAGAAGGTGAATTGGACTCTCTACTAGACGGTCTCCGGAAGGTCAGAGGATACGCTTTCGTGGGTGAGAAAAGTCAGGACGCGATGAGATGAACAAAGGGGACCTGACTCATCATCGCTGGGCCGCGGACACGCCCCATTATAGCGTTTTCGTCGCCATTTAAAAAAATTCGGCCCAAATGTAGTTGGGCCAATCGATGTCGCTTAATGAAGATTATCCGAAGCGAAAGAAGCCTAAATCGGGCTTCTCCCGTCCCTGTCCAAGTGTGAGGTCCCGGCACACCCTATTTTCCACGGACAATGCGAGTGTAATATGCTACTTTAACTCCTGAGGAGTTACTTTCTCCGTCCACACAATTGTGTGGACTCATATTTTTCTTTTGAAGTCTTCTCTTTGGGCAAGAGGAACGTCACGATCTACATCGACGACGAAAGCGTCCGTGCGTTCAGGAAGGCTATCTCCCCGAAGTCGCTCAGCCGCGAACTAGAGGACCTGATGAGGAAGCGCATCGCCGAGCTCGAAGGCAAAGAGTACGCGCCGCGGGAGCAAGTGGACTACGAGGCCTTGAAGCGCGAGTACGATCGGCTTGTAAGGGAAGTTGACCGGCAGGAGAGGTGGCTCAGGAAGCGGAAGGTCTACGACGACCTAGCTACGATCGCTGTCAAGCTGGGGTTGGACCCTCGCGACCTCAGCAACCTCGACGCGGCGGCCCCAAAGTTGCGTGGCGAGTGGAAGGGCCTCGAAGAGGACGCCCACCAGTTCATCATCCTCTTGGAGAACGTGAGGGCCAAGCGCGAGGTGGAACGGAAGCTGGACGAGATAAGGAACATAAGGGCGGCGTCGCCCAGCAGGCTGTCTGAATCCTAGGGTCTCCAACCCATTTTTCTTCGGGCAGCAGAACAGTATTCGTATGAAGGCGGTTCTGTCCGCGGTAGCCATTATTTTTCATCTGAACATCGATGGCAAATGGAGACAAGCGTCGCTCCGTTCACATTCCCTTCAAGGAGCTTGAGGCCTGCCCAGAATGCGGCAACAGGGATCTCAAGAAGGTTCATGACAAGAGGTACCCCGGCAAGGAAGGCCTCTACAGGCTCGTCATCTACCGATGCCCGAACGGCCATGAGACACCCAGCCGCCAGCTCGACACGCGGATCTTCAACCCGGCGTGGTACCTATGACGAGCAGGCAGCAGTACAGGCCCTTGGCCACCGTCAGGTACAGCCGGCGCGTCAAGTCGCTCACGCCGGGCAAGGTCAGGACCATGCGCTTCAAGGGCAAAAACGTCAAGGTCTTCAGCCCCGATGGCAGAAGCCTAGACATCATAGAGGCGCCCCGAAGCGTCGTCACCGACATCAAACGCGCGGAGACCCTGAGAATAGAGGACGGGACCCTCAGACCCGTCTACAAGACTCCTGAGGCCGAGCCCAAGCCGATTGAGGCCCCACCAGCGAAACCCGAAGTCGAAACTCCGCCACAGCCCAAACCAACGCCTCAGCCCGAGGAACCACCGAAGCCTGTGAAGGTCCGTCCGGAGCAGCTCTCCGAGGAGGAGCGCCGGAAGGCGACCATGGTCCCCGTCCCCGACAAGGGTCCGATCCCGACGCCGTACATCGACTGGGACGCCATCCCCCAGTACTGCAGGGTATCCGATGTCCGTTTCATGGACTATCCGAACAAGTACAATGCCGATGGCTGGCTGCCCGAGCTGAGGGAGATGTTCAGGAGGTCTAGGTGCCTCCAGGGCCGCGTCCCGATCAACGTACTGGTCATGGGACCACCAGGGAGTGGAAAGTCTGAGCTCATCAAGAAGTTCGCCGAGGACACGGGTCTGCCCTACTGGCAGGTCCTAGGGGAGGAGGGGATCAGAGCCGACGAGTTGCTGGGCCACTACGAGCTGAAGGAGGGCACGAGCAGGTGGGTCGACGGGATCATCCCGAAAGCGGTGAGGTCGGGGGGATCCTCCACTTCGACGAGGCCAACATCATCGAGCCGGCCGTCCTGATGCGCCTCGACGAGCTCATGGATAACAAGCGCCAGCTCAACATGGAGAAGCTCAACGGCGAGATCATAAAGGCCCATCCGGACCTCTTCATCGTGTTTACTTTGAACCCTCCCACATACGAAGGCATTAAGGACCTCCCCAAGGCCGTCAAGAACAGGCTGAAGCCGACGTACCAGATGGACTATCCCCCACAGGCGATTGAGCTGAACATCCTGAAGTGGAAGATGGGACTCAGCGACTCGGAGTTCAAGGTACAGGGCGCCGCCGCATCTGGTACGCTGAGCCAGGACATCGCGGACATCATGAAGGTCGTCAACGGCCTGCGGAGGCAGACGGACCTCTCCTACACGCCGAGCCTGAGGGACACGCAGTACTTCGTGCAGTCCATCAAGGAGGGCGACAGCTTCCACAAGGCCTTCGACACCAGCATCAAGGACAACTACTGGGGCGAGGAGGCGGATAGGGTGGAGGAGGCGCTCAACGCCGTGAGGAGAAGGTAAGTGCCCAAAGCGTACCAGAAGACCCAGAGCCTCCAGTACAGGCGCAAGTTGCCAAAGCGTACTCCTTCGAGACTCCAGATGAAGGCCGCGGGCGGGAGAAGAGGCAGGGGAATGCCAAGGCAACCCCCGTCCACGACAGCCGTGGCGAACGTCATGGACGTGACCAACTTCCTCGCAAAGTACCTCAGCGGGAGACAGAACGTCGCCGTGGTGCCCGGGGGAACCGGCTTCTCCGCACGCAAGACCGAAATCGCTGGCAAGCCCTTCCACGAGATCCGCGTCCCGAACTGGAGCGGCTTCGACCTCCCGGTCGGAGGCTTCGACAAGTACAGGATCTACCGCGAGGGGAACTGGCATGAGGCAAGCCACATCAGGTACACTCCCGACGACATCTACAAGTGGGGAGATAAGATCGAGCACGACTTGGTGAACATCATCGAGGACAGGCGTATCGAGGACCTAGGCGTCGAGGACTGGCCGGGCTACCTGCCTGAGCGCCTCTACATGCAGGCCTACGCCCACGCCCTGCGCCCCGACGTCTCGACGCTCCACAACCCCAATGTCCCTGCCGAGGAGACCGTGAACCAGCACGCCAGACACGAGGCTTTCCTCCAAAGGCTACTCATCGGGAAGACCAAGGGGGAGCTGCCGAAGGCCGAGCAGGAGCGGGTGGAGGGCGCCGCCAAGGAGGTCGAGGAGGGTCTGGCGAACCTGAAGGGGAAAAGCGAGCCCGAGGTCTCCAGGGACCTCAAGGTCCTGACGAACCTCGTCATGGGGAGGCTGGACCTCTATGCCGAGCCTCCGGCGAAGACGAGCGGAACCCCAAGCGGCTGGGAGGACACGTTCTCCGAGAACTACGCGAAGAAGCAGGAGAAGAGCCCCCAGAAGGTGAAGACGGAGATCGAGAAGTTCTTCGGCGAGAAGGGGAAGGAGGCGAAGCGTGAGAGGCGGGAGGACGGCGACGAGACCCCTGCGACGGAGGCGACCAAGTAGGACGTGGAGCACGCCAGGTCGGGGTCGGAGCAGGTCCAAGGCGAGTGGGAGAAGATCCAGAGGAAGCAGGTGGTCGATCCTGACCTCTTGAACTGGAACCCGACGGCCTCGTCCGTCCCGCCCGAGATGTTCAGGGACCAGAGGTTCATCACGAACATGAATACGGCCCTAAAGGACTGGAGGACGGGGTACAGGACGCTGGTCGGCGAGACGGGGAAGAGGCTGAGCATACCGGACTACATCAGGCATAAGGAGACGCCATTCGCGACGCGGCTGAAGCAGACGGCGAAGGGCAGGAAGATGCTCGTCGTGGCCGACTTCAGTGGGAGTATGCAGGAGAGGCAGGACGACTATAAACGCGCCTTGGTCAGCAGCATGGAGGTCCTCGGAAGCATCGGAAGCAACATAGCGCTCTTCGGATTCGGCACAGATCCGGCGGTGGGTAACACCTTCTTCACCGTGAAGAGGTTCGAGGAGCCGAAGTGGACGCCAAGCCACTCGGCGAAGATCTCAGCCATCGAAGCCCATTACCCATGCACGCCTACTGGAAAAGCCTACGAGGCGCTGGAGAACTACATCAGGAGACACAGGCCGGAGCTAGCTAGCTAACTTGTAGTGGTGGTCCAAGCTTATCGGCAGTCCAACCTGCTCAGAGATCAGCTTGCAGAGCCCCTCATAGTCTTCCCCAGTAGCGCGCGCCTATAGATAACCTCCATCGACGAATTCGCCAGGTAGGTCCATCTCAACCCGGTAACGCGGGCTAATATACTCGGATATAAACTTTATATATCTGATCATCGTCTGTCGATATCAGGCGAGCTTTACACATCTGTTAGCCTAGGAGGCGAAAAGGGCATGTCTGAAGCTAAGCCTGGGGAAAAGCCTGCAGAGAAGCCGAAGAAGAAAGGAAAGAAGAAGTAGCGCGCGCTTGGAAGGCAAATATTATGCAATTTGGAAGGGAAACGAACACAGACTCGATGAACCTGTACCATTCGACTATACTTTTCCAATAGAATTCCCTAACATAGTGTTAAAAGCAAAGAATCTACAAGAAGCTAAGGCAAAGATCGAAGTAATAAATAGGAAGGCCAAAGGAATAGACAGGTTTGACTTCAAAAGCAAGGGAGTCCTGCAATAGCGCGTGCTGCAATTCCATAAGGAAGGACTGGTCGAATATCAAAGGTCTATTCTTTTCCGCTTTCTCCTTTTTCTTCACTTTTTTTGTGTCTTATCCATCCTAGGATTCCTATGATTCCAAGGGTGGCTATCAAAGAAGCAATGATAAGAGAAATCTTTTTCTTCTTCTGTTCGTTCGTACCCATCGTCCACGCACCTAGATGAATACTTTATTTCACCAAATTGGAATAAATCAAAATTTATCTCCGTTCAGCTTCGATGTCAACTTCAGACTTTGAACTTTCTGCAGCATCCCTTTTTGAGTTAAACCCTCTTTGTGTTGGACGAGCATGATGGACCTGCCGATTCTTTCCACCTTGTAGCCCAATTCAGTAGCCAGCGCGGAGACAGCCCCTGCTAGCATTCCCCATTCTACCCCGGTAACTCCGGCGAAACCCAAGCCCTGGAAAACGAGAGTCAGTGGAATGATCGGGCTCCCAATCTCTATGAGCAGTTTCTTTATCGAGTCCACATCTATTCTATTGAGTTCTACCTTTCTCTTCTCCTTCTCTATCATAGGCTTCAGCGCTCTATATAGTCGAGTGTACTCAGATATAAATCTTTATATCGTCAAGATGAGATTTGAGTGTTATGAAAAATATGATAAAATTTCCCTCTCGGAGAGATGCAGATGCCAAGGAGAAGTGGTTATAAGATCGTCCTCACAGCCGATAGGACGCTCATGAGCGAGTACGGCGGCAACATATTCCTCGGCTTCAGCACATGTGTGCCCAGAGGCCTCATTCCAGACAAACTCTACTTCTCCCTGTTCTGCCCCCCCGTCAAGGCCAAAGAGGATGGTTCAGCCGAGCTGGCGCCGTGTGGAACGAGGAAGATAGAAGCTTCCTTACTAAAGTATGGTTTTCAAAGGGAAGAGGTCATCGTGGCTCACCCAGATCACATCGGCGAGGTCATAGGGCCGAAGACCAAAGTTGTAGGGTTCACAGAGAACGACCCCCTTGGAATTGGTCCCGCAACATCCACCTTCACACAGCTATTCTCCGGTGAAGCGTACATGGCGGTGAAGTTCAAAGAACTGTTGAAACACCCAGCCATAAAGAAGTCTAATCCGAGGATCATCGTAGGTGGACCAGGGGCATGGCAACTTGAAGACCCAAGAATCAGAAAGGAGCTCGGGATCGACTGCGTGGTAATAGGCGAAGGGGAG